>WPCH01192064.1_pt1 | contig 17992 bp, 30 predicted proteins | sample 5399881 | NCBI WGS metagenome assembly WPCH01 (sample SAMN12869468, study PRJNA574797) | sludge metagenome | isolation source: wastewater treatment of pH5 | place: China:Beijing | collected 2019-05-20
CTCCGCTTTAGATAAAATCAACTCTGTAAACATTAAACAGTATCACTTTATAAGAGATGTTGAACGCTTTGAGTCAGGGGAGTCTATTACACTTCCAATTAATTACGGTATGATTGCGGAGGACTCTGACGATGTATTCACCACACCAGAGAAAGACGCTGTAACACTTTATAGCTCGGTTGCAATTTCTATTCAAGCAATACAAGAAGTTGACTTTAAAGTTGAAAATCTTCGATTTGATCACGGTATGTTGAAGCAGGAACTTGAGGTACAAAGGCAAGAACTTGAAGCGCAAAAACTTAAGGAGGTGGATCAAGATAATCGAATCGCGGCACTAGAAGAATTGGTAAGAAAATTGATGAATGAAACACCAACAACAGAAAATACAACGCAAACAGAGCAGCCATAAGCTGGTCTTTTTTTATTGTCTAAAAAGAGGTGATCAAAGTGGAAGGATTACAAGAAGTAAGAAGTGATGTTCAAGAAATCAAGCAAGAAATTAAGGAAATAAGATTAGAAGTGAAAAGCTTAGAAATACGCACAACAGGTAACGAAAAAGACATTATTAATATCAACAAACAGTTAGATAAAATCAGCGCCAATACTACTTGGATTTTACGACTTATAGTTGGTGGAATTATTGGTGGTATTCTCACTTTCTTAATGAAAGGAGGTGGTATGTAATGGTTAGTTTAGCTGTAATGATTGGTATTGTAGTTGGTCTTTCACAAATCGTAAAAACAGTTGGATTACAAACAAAATATGTTCCGTTATTAAATTTAACGCTTGGCATTGTGCTAGGCGTTTTATTTTTGGATGGAGATGTCAAAACAAATGTATTTCAAGGAATCATCATCGGACTGTCAGCAAGTGGACTGTTTGACCACACAAAAATTATGAAAAAGGATGCTGATGTAAAATGAAAAAGACATTAAAACACATTTCTTCTATAGTTCTTACAGCTATTCTAGCGTTATCCATTACAACAAGTGCTTTTGCTGACAGAATATTAATCATTCCTGATTTACCGAAACAGGGATATAGAAATGGAGTAGGAGCGTATGAAGGTGTAGTTGCACATAGTACAGCGACTCCAGAAGCTCCAGCAATCAATATCCAACGTTATGAAACACGTACTTGGAGAAATGCATTTGTACATTATGCAGTTGATTGGGATGAAGTCATTCAAATTGCAGATACACGTTATATTGCGTATGGCGCTGGGCCAGCTGCTAACGCACGTTTTGTACATGTTGAACTTTGCGAGACTTCAGATTATAGCAAGTTTAAGCGAAGCTATGACAAGTATGTAAAATTACTAGCGAAAATTTTACGTGATCGTGGACTTTCAGTAGAAAAAGGATTATGGACACATGATGACGTAAGGAAATATCTTGGTGGAACAACTCACACTGATCCACTGGATTATCTAAAAAAACACGGTGTATCTGAAGCGCAATTCCGAGCGGATGTAAAACGTGCTTATAATAATACAGATATTTCTATTCCTAAACAGCCTTCTAAACCAGCGGAAAAACCAACAGCCAATGTAGAAGGTGTAGCTTACATTGAAGGATATAGTGTAAATTTACGCAAAGGTCCAGATGCAAGCTATTCTGTTATTCGTCAATTAAATAAACCAGAGGCTTATAAAGTTTGGGGAGAAAAGGACGGATGGTTAAATTTAGGTGGAGATCAGTGGGTAAAATATAATCCATCGTATATCCGATTTGAAAAGAAAGAGTCTGTAAGTTCAGTTGCTGGAAAACGTGTAGTGTCGAAAGTGAATAATCTCAGATTTTACAGCGCTCCATCGTGGGAAGATAAGTATGTCGCAGGTACTGTAGATACTGGATTAGGCTTTACAATTGATGCAACGGTAACGGTAAATGGTTCCTCACAATACAAAGTGCACAATAGTAAAGGGACGACATACTATATTACAGCAAATGAAGCCTATGTGTATGTGAAGTGAAAAGAGGGATTCCCAACTTATTGGGAATCCCTCTTTTTTTATTATTTCCATTCAATCAAAGTACGTTTATTACATCTATGACAAATAAAAGCTTCAGCTTTATGTATAACAGTTTGTTTTTTACTACAGTTAGGACATTTCACAAGTTGTTTCCCCATCGCTTTATACATGAAAATAACTGAGAAAAACGCTAAACCGATAGCAGGTAAAATTCCGATGATAGTAAAGAATAATGCTACTGAGATAAGTAGACCGAATATGCCGATTGAGAAATATATAAATCTTTTTAATTGATTACCGGCAGAACTTTTCTTTTCTTGTAATTCGATAATAAAGGTTTCCCCGTCAGCAGTTTTACGTAACTCCATAAAATAGCCTCCTTAAATTAAATAAATCATACCGAACAATGCAAAAGTTGAAAACTTAATCAATGTCTTTCCATATATCCTCAACCTTCATATCAAGCGCTTTTGCTATACGCATAGCAACTCGTAATGTCGGTTCGCTTTTCCCTCTAACTATCATACTTAATGTTTGATCCGTTATGCCAGCTCTTTTTGCTAATGCAGATTGTTTAATCATTCTATCAGCTAAAATTATTTTTAATTTACACTCCATAAAATCCCTCCCTTTAAAACATTCAATCAATCTTTTGAAAAACCTTTTGATTTTTTTGTTGTTGGACAAACAAGTTTTTGTTTTCTAGTTCATATACCTATATTACTTCCACTTGGAAGGCTACAAGGAAGAAGAGACAACAAAAGGGGAGAGGTCTATATGCGTTGGCAGTATAATCATTTAAACACAACTCCATATTTACATCCTTCAAAAGAATTACGTCAAATGTATAACGAATCAAGGTCTACAAAAGAAACAGAATCTATTCTAAATCACATGAAAAATCATGAAGTTTATGATCGAAAAGAATATAAAGGATATTTCAGTTTGTCGCAGGCATTAGAAGAAGATCTATATGGTGAGGAAGAAGATATTTTAAACTGGGAAATTTTAATGGATTGTTATGATGTGGTTCTTACAAGAAAAGGTATTGCCTTTCGTGAAAAGGAAGAGGAGGAATAATCATGACACTTGCAGGGGAAGCGGTAATTATTTGGACAGCGACAGGCTTGTCAGTCATTACGATGAAGGTTGCAGAAAAAATGGGGAAAAGTGTTCCACATTGGCTTCCACGTGTCACCTTGTACACAACACTTACAGGCTCGTTCCTATACCTTCTACGTTATGTTCTCGTTTTATTTCTATGAAGGAATACGATGTGGAAACTTTTTATCCCTTATGCCATAAGGAGTTTAGCTTGTATGCACGTATTCCTTGAAACAGGGATATATACCCTCTATAAGAGGGATATAAGGAGTGATTTTATGCTGGAGTTATTATCAGTACCATTCGCAGGTTTAATTTTCGCTATATTTGGCGAAAGGTTCAAAGAAAGAGAGAGTGATCGAAAGAAAATACAAGTTTTTTTTGAAGTAAGCGGAATTGCGATACGCAGAGAGGACAGATTACAGTATCCAGTTTTTCTTGAACAAAAAGAGGATGATCGAAGTACAACTTATATATATCGTTTGCCTGTAGGAATGCCAAGTAAAATTATTCAGAAGGTCGAGGATGTTGTCTCTGAAGGGCTAAGTAAACCTGTCCGAATTGATTATGATAATTACAAGTTAAATATTCGTGTGTTTCATAGAGATATACCGAAAAAATGGTCATGGTCTAAAGATTTGGTGGCAGAAGGAAACTGGTGTGTTCCAATGGGCCAAAGTTTAGAAAAACTTATTTATCATGATTTTGATAAAACGCCTCATATGACGTTAGGTGGATTAACGAGGATGGGGAAAACAGTCTTTTTGAAAAATGTCGTTACCTCTCTTATTACAGCACAACCAGAACATATTAATTTATACATTATTGATTTAAAAGGTGGTTTGGAGTTTGGGCCGTATAAGAATTTAAAACAAATAGTTTCTATTGCTGAAAAGCCCACAGAAGCTTTTATGATACTAAATAATATTCTTGAGAAGATGGAAGAGAAAATGAAATACATGAAAGATAGACATTATACAAACGTTGTAGAAACAAATATCAAAGAGCGCTATTTCATTATAGTAGATGAAGGTGCTGAACTTTGCCCAGATAAAAGTATGAAAAAAGAACAACAAAGGTTATTGGGAGCATGTCAACAAATGCTCTCTCATATAGCACGCATAGGGGGCGCTTTAGGGTTTAGATTGATTTTTTGTACACAGTACCCGACAGGGGATACATTACCGCGCCAAGTGAAACAAAATAGTGATGCGAAATTAGGCTTTAGATTACCGACTCAAACAGCTTCAAGTGTTGTTATAGATGAAGCAGGATTAGAAACGATAGAAAGCATTCCCGGACGCGCAATTTTCAAAACCGATAGACTTACAGAAATACAAGTGCCTTACATTAGTAACGAGATGATGTGGGAGCATTTAAAAGGATATGAGGTGGAGAAACATGAGGATGCAAACACATATGCAAATCAACCGCCAAATGGCGATACTTGCGACGATTAGAAAGCTACAGTTTGCAACGAGAAGGCATTTAATGAGTGTTCATGAAATGGGCGGAATAAGAAATGCAAATCGAATTATGAAAGATTTATCTACTTATACAAGTAAGGTAGTTTACAATAAAGAGCATGTATATTATTTAAACCAATCAGGACATAAGTTGTTTGGCGAAGGGAAAGTTGTACATCATGGTAAAGTTGCACACGCTCTTTTACGTAATGAAGCTTGGTTAAATTTATATTGTCCAGATGATTGGCAAGTAGAAACGGAAATTAAATATATAAAGGATAATAAAAAGAAAAAAATAATTCCAGATGTGAAATTTCGTGATGAGGACAGAATACTTCATGCTGTAGAAATAGATCGTACTCAGAAAATGATAGTAAACGATGAAAAATTAAAAAAATATGAGGAGTTAACGCAGATTTATAAACAGAAGCATAACGGGAAAGTGCCAGTTATTCATTTCTTTACAATCACAAAATATAGAGAAAAGAAATTAGAAGAACTGGCAAATAAATATAATGTGTTTGTAAAAGTATATGTAATCGCTGCTACTTAATGATGAAAAAAAGAGCTGATCATTTTCGAATGATTAGCTCTTTTTTATGTATTGTATTACGTCGTCTATTTTGTAAATTTTATTAATCCCTTTTTCTGCAGCAATGGTATTTAAAGCATCAATGATAGCTTCAAGCGAATCAAAACGAACAGCATTAGCGTTACCATTCACTAAATCACTAATCGTGTTGTATCTTACTTGGGATTCTGTAGATAACTTATTTTTGGTGATCCCCAATTCATCTAAAGAATTTCCGAGTGTGAATTTCATTTTATTCTCCTCCGCAGCACTGGTTATCTTGTACTCATTTTACAACATCAATCGAAATTAGTAAAACTTTTTTCGTTCAACTATTGACGTTGAATAATTAGAGAGTTATAATTCAACTTAAATAGTTGAACTAATTTAGTTGAACTTAAAAGGAGGAACAATTATGAATCGAGTAAATGATTATTTTGGTTTAGAAAGTAAATCAGATTGCATTTGGTTTTATGGTTTCTTCAGTATATCTACGATTTTATTTTTAATCGATATGATTATTGCTCTTATATAAGGAGGGGAGAAAATGCTTAGCTCAGCAAACTATACGCAATATAAAAAATTACAATCATTCCGATCAGTAGAAGAGATGAATGAAGCGATTTGTTCTTTTTTATACAAACATACACATGAATTATCCGAATCAGCAATAAAAGTATTGAAATTTCTAGCAAGGCACTCTTGTAAAATCCCAGGTGTCTCTTTCTTGAAGGTAGGGACAATTGCGGAGGCATTAAATATAAGTGATCGAACTGTTCGCAGGGTACTAAAAGTATTAGAGGATTTTGAAGTAGTAACTAGACATAAAACAATTCGAACGGAAGGAAAATTACGTGGAGGGAACGGACATAACGTCTATGTCCTTCTAAAAAAATATAGTGTCACACCGAATGTCCTACCGAAAATGTCACAGCGACAAGATGAAGAAAACCTTACAGAATCAAAGGTTTCAGATACAAAAACGGACAAGGAAGCTAAACTTTCTGAATCACACCCTCTAGAAGAATTAAAAAACGAATTAAACGTAAAAGAAACGTCAGCAAGGGAATCTAAAGAAATCGAATTAGAGGATCTGGATGAAACTTTTACACCAGAAAATGTACCAAGCCAATTTAGAGATGAGGTAGCTCCATTCTTCAAATCAGCAGATAAAATTTATAAACTGTATCATCGAGTATTAATGGCTTATAAACGTTCAAAAATAGACAAGCCTATTGAACAAGTGATAAATCAAGCCATCCAAGCATTCAAAGAAACTGTTTTCGCAGAAAAAGCAAATAAAATTAGAAGCACTTTTGAAGGTTATTTTTATAGGATTGTTGAAAGTAAATTTGTAGTGGAAAGAAGAAAAGAGTGTAGAGACGCCTTATATGATTGGCTTACAGAATAAGTAAAAAGGATTGTAGGGATGAGATTTTGTTTGTATACTTTAATCATTCACATTTTATTGATATGAGTAATTATAACTAGTAAAGATGGTGATTTGATTGAAGTATGCAGTTTATGTTCGGGTATCTACAGACAGGGACGAACAAGTCTCATCTGTAGAAAATCAAATCGATGTATGTCGATATTGGTTAGATCAGCATGGGTATGATTGGGATGAAAACTCAATATATTTTGATGATGGTATTACAGGCACGGTTTTATTAGAACGACATGCAATGCAACTTATACTAGAGAAAGCGAAAAAACGTGAATTACAGATGGTATTATTCAAATCAATTCATCGTTTAGCACGTGATTTAAAAGATGCTCTAGAGATTAAAGAAATACTTATCGCTAATGGAATTCGATTAGTCACAATCGAAGAGGGATACGATAGCCATTATGAAGGAAAAAACGATATGAAGTTTGAAATGTTTGCTATGTTCGCATCGCAATATCCGAAAACTTTATCCGTATCTATATCGGCAGCTTTATCAGCTAAAGTTAGGAGAGGCGAGCATACAGGTGGGCGTTTGCCTTTTGGTTACTCTGATCGGGATAAGAAGTATATAATTAACGAGGAAGAAGCCGAGATTGTTAGAGAAATCTATGATATGTATTCAAAAGGAATTGGGTATATAGGAATTGCAAAAATATTAAATGAAAGAGGCATTCCATCAAAAACTGGCGGTAAATGGCAAATGTCTTCTGTGCAAAGGATTATTAAGAATCCAATTTATAAAGGTGACTATATATTAAATCAGTACACTACAGTAAAGATTTCAGGGCGTAAGAAACAAATAAAAAATCCTGAAGAAAAATGGACAATATTTAAAAATCATCATCCGGCCATTGTATCTGAGAAGCAGTGGGAATTAGTAAATAAGCCACGTTCTGCTAAAAAGAGAAGGCCCGCATTATGGAATGAATTCCGAGGAATCATGTTTTGTGCGCATTGTGGCTCAGCAATGCAAGTTATATATAGTGCTAAGAAAAAGAAAGATGGAACTAAGGAAGAATGGAGATACTTAAAATGCTCTAGATATAAACGATACGGAAGAGACGAATGTGTACGCCACGCTCCAATTCAATATCGTGAATTTCGTGAGTTTATACTAGATAATTTGAAAGAAAAAGAAAAACAGTTAGAAACGGAATTTAATTTGAATGAAGAAATTTCAAATGCAGATAAGAAAAACAAATTACAAAGAGAAATACAGAGAATTGAAGAAAAAAGAAAAAAACTGATTGATTTATATATGGAAGAACTTATTGAAAAAGAAGAATTTTTGAGTCGTCGTAACGAATTAGAAAAGATTATAAAAGAAAAAGAAGTTCAATTTGTATCGATGGAAGATAAGAACGAAGTTAAACGAACTCAAGATGAATTTAGAAAAGCTTTTGCTTTGTTAGACGAAAATAAGAACTTGTACGAAGAGTTTAAGCGGATTATAGATAGGATTGAGATATTTGAGAACGGGGATATAAAAATCGTCTACAGGATAGAAATGTAGTCTTTACTAGCTACAATTATGCATAACAAATGAAATGTATAATTGTAACTAGTAATCACAGTTATAAAAACTTTCTCAATATTTTTCAGAAGAATGGGAGAATACATGTTCTCATTTATATGGTAGAATATTTTGTAAATACAGGGAGAAGACGTTATTTGTTTGAGATGAAGGGGGCTTTTCAATTGAGATTTCACAAAAAGATTATCGGAATAATTGAAGATCGGGAAGATTTAAGCCTAAGCTATGTAGCAGAACAAATCGGAGTTTCTAGACAATACATGTCAAAATTTAAAAATAAAGGCGCAATTGGATTTTGTCAGCTCGTTAAGCTGTCACATATATTAAGTGAGAAAGATAAAACATTCAAAGAAACAATGGCCGAATGGTGTCTAGAACTAGATACTACTGAGGCCATAAAACAAAGTTTTGAATATGCTTGTGTAACACGGAATATTAATCTTTTAGGGAAATTACTTACAAAGCATAAAGATGAATCAGGAACTATACGTGAATATGTTTCTGTATATGGAATCTTGTATCAATATATCATCGGAGAAGTTCATGGGACGGAAATAGTTAACCAACTGAAAAAAGTTGGACAACCCAAAGATAAAGTTTTAAACATTCTTATGGATATAATGAAGTGTTACAATTATTTCCACTTAAAGAAGTACAATTTAATGTTGGAATTAATCCAAGAGATCGAAGCTCAGGTTGAGGCTGTTGATAGCGATAGAAAATCTTATATTAAAGAATGTTATATATATCGAGTGGCAGAAATTTTTGCCCCAGTATATTTACACTATAATCATTTAGATTTAGCTAGAAGATTTGCTAATATGATAATAGACGCTAATATCAGCGAAAAGACCATCTCAGACGCATTGTACATACTAGGAATGTCTTATCTAGGCGAGGACAAGGAAAAGAGCCTCAACTACTTTGAGGATAGTTACACGCTATTTAAAAAGGTAGGAGACAAAACATACGAAAAAGAGGTGCGTTATAATTTAGATTTTGCTAAGATATATTTAGGCGAACCTTTAGCGAAGGATTCAGACCCTCACTTGATACAATTTCAAAATAGCCCAGATACTCAAATGTTAAAATTGCTTCAAGAATCCCTATATGATGGGGAAGAAGAGGATTTTCTGGTATACTATAAAGGAATTGTAAGCAATTCACCGAATGAGATATATGAATGTTTTCAAAAGTTTCTGCTGCAATCTAATTATTTTTTTACAAGTTTGGTTGCAAAAGAGATTTACAAAAGAGGAGATCAATCGGGGTTAATTAAATCGATGATGAATTTTAAGGGGAACATAGGAAAGGGAGTGTTTTGCAGTGAAAAAGATAGCTTCTACAATCTTAATTGCATTAACAGTATTCACAGTGTGGAGCGGATATACGACAGAGAAACCAGATCACTACAAACAAAATGAAACGATAACATATATGCAAGAAACGATTAAGCCCGGTGGTTAAATCGTTGGAATGAAAGACTGAGAAAAATCTCAGTCTTTTTCTTTTTGGTCAACTAAAATGAAAAAATGAAAAGTGATGTACTTTTCAGAATATTCCCGTGGGGAAATGTTATTATATACCTACAGAGAACGGAAGGGGGATATATTTATGGGAACAGAAGAGATATTAAAATCGTTCCTAAAATGTATTGCTGAAGCTTCTCAAAATGAAGAAGATATACAACGATACATTGAAACAGCATTTAATATTAAAACAAACTAAAAAATAGTGATGATCCAGTTGCCACCACTATTTTTCAGTTGGATTATTTAATTTTTCAAGACTTTCCATGATCGATAGCATGTTTTGTAGAACGATTTCTTGATGTTCTTCAGGTAATTGTTCTAATCGAGACTTTATACCGTGGTATTTCTTGTTAAAATCCTCATCTACTTCACGAGAGTCAGACCTTCCTAAGATAAAATCAATAGGTACTTCAAAGAAATTAGCAGCACGTTCCACGGTTTCGCGAGAAGCTGGTTTAAGACCTGTTTCGAATTTAGAAACACTGCCAGCAGTAACGCCAATTGCCTTGCCGACCTCGGTCTGAGTTAACTTACGCTCTTTTCGTAATTGACGCAGTCGATCTTTAAACTCCACAATAATCACCTCATATAAGTGGTTTGTTGAGTTTATTATAATGTTTCCTGTAGGGAAAATCAATGATATAAAACAGTCGATTATTTAATAAAATGCGAAAAAATATGTCTTGAATTTTCCCTAAGGGAATGTTAAGGTAATTTACACAGATATAGGAAGGAGTCATCAAATGAAAACAAATGTAGAAGAAACAAAACTGAAAACAGCATTTAAAAATTCTGGATATAAATATCACGAATTAGCTGATGCACTTGGTATTTCTTGTAGTTATTGTTACAAGCTCATTAATAACCACCATTATAAGAAGAAAATTTCTTATAACTTAGCTTCTAGAATGGCGAATGTTTTGAAATCAGATGTAGTTGATTTGTTTGAGGAGCAGGTCGATTTTTTTTAGTCTAAAATGTTCCCTAAGGGAATATTTTTGTAAAAAATTTGAGTGTTGTCTCAGTGAAAATGAATCATATGGTGTTATCAAGAGGTGATGAGGTTGGTGGTTAAACAAACGAAATTAAGAATTATTGAAGAAGTCTATGGAGACCAAAGAATTGAAGATGTGTTTGAAGAACTATACCAGTTGCGATTTGGCATAAAAGTAAAAGTTACAAGAAAAAATCCAAGCTCAGTTGCAACTGAACAAGAAAAGTAGGCTTTAAGCTTCATTGAGCGTAGCTTAATGAAGTGAGGATATGTAGTGGACAAGCCTGAAAGGAGAGTAATGAATGAAAAACGGAAAAAGATTGACTAAACGCGAAAAAATGCATCTTAAATCATATAGCTTAAATCCTGATAATTGGTTGGTTTTCAAGAAAGCGGATGGAGAAATGCATTTGGTACACCGTTTTACTAGTGCAACTCGTGTAATTCCAAGTTTATAAGTTTAGGAGGGAATAAGATGGATCAGTTAACAGTATTGGAGTTCAACAATGAAAGGATTTTAACGACTAAGCAATTAGCATTCATTTATGAGACAACGACTGATAATGTAAAGAAAAATTTTAATAATCATAAATCAAAATTTGAAAAAGGAAAGCATTTCTTCCTTTTAGAAGGCGAAGAATTAAGGGCTTTTAAGCGCAAGGTGAATAATATTCACCTCGCGGAAAACAACATAAATGAGTACAAAGTAGATAATATCTACCTCGTGCCAAACAACGTAAATCAATTATATTTGTGGACAGAACGAGGGGCGAATAGGCATTGTAAGATTCTCGATACAGACAAAGCGTGGGAACAATTCGATTACTTAGAAGAAACCTATTTCAATGCACGAGAGCAACAACGGCTTCCTACTGATCCAATGGATGTTTTAAAACTTACATTTCAAGCATTAGAAGGTCAGAAACAAGAAATTGAAGAGATAAAGTCAGATGTACAAGACTTAAAAGACAATACTCCGTTATTCGCAATCGAATGTGATGAAATTTCTAATGCAGTAAAACGCCAAGGAGTCGTATTGCTAGGCGGGAAACAGTCGAATGCCTATAGAGATCGCGGATTAAGAGGGAAGGTTTATCGTGACATTTACAACCAACTATACCGTGAATTCGGAGTCAAAAGTCATAAAGCGATTAAACGTTGTCACTTAAATGTAGCAGTGAAAATAGTTGAAGAATATACACTTCCGATTGTATTAAGCGAAGAAATTTCTTTTGTAAATGCACAAATGAATTTCACAGAAATGTAGCGCAGATTTAAAACAAGGAGGTACTCCATGAAAATTGATCCAATATCCGCAACAATACTTTTGGAACAAGAAATTATTGAGGAAAAACTCAAACAAGGAATAAATGGGCTGGAGTGGCTAGTATTACAAGTTGTAGTAGATGAAGAGAGAGCAGAATCTTTAATATCTTGGGAAAGACTACAGTCCTTAGCGGCTAAAAAGAAAGTGAATTCTCTTACGTTATTTTCAGATGCAATTCGTTTAGATGCAGAGAGTTTTTATGAAATATATGAGTTGAATTGGTGGATGGCACTCAGGGAAGCACTAACGTATTTTTCGCTAATGAGGATGCAGAGATACGATATGTATTTTGAGGTAATGAAAAATCTGTTTACCGATGTTTCAGCATTGGAAAGAAAGGAGCAATAATTAATGGATAAGTTACAAGTGGTTGATGGAATCAAAAGAATCGAACCAGATTATGTAGAGATATATCATCGGATGTTTTCTAAAAATCTACGCGAGTTGCTACAAAAGGTGAAAAATACAGGGGTATTCAATCAAGATTTATGCAAAAAAACAATATTTACGGGTGTGAAATTTATTAGATATACAAAAAGTGATACATCAAATTATGAATATTTAAAAGACAAGCTGCAATTAATTGGCTACTTACAAGAATTGATGAAAAAGATAACCCCAAGAGAATTTATAAATATGTTCCCGATCACAAAATCTTATGACGGAGATAAATGGGAAGAGAAAGATTATTTCTTTACCATGAATCGCGCTAAAGAAATCGGGATGGACACTCCTATAGGGGAGAACATCTTAGAATTTCTTTATGATTATGAAAATTGGGATATGACATGTTTTACGGTTAGTTCAATGACTATTATGAGCAGGCTCAGACGAGCAGAAGGGAAAAAGTCATTGGCAGAAGAGTTTTTTGAGGATGCAGGAATGGATACTTATACGATGCATACTGATCTCCAAGGTAAACAAAAGTTAATAAATAATCGTACTGGAGAAACTCAAGAAGTTCAAAAACCTAAACCAAGATATTTAAAGCCAGTCCAATGATCAATATTACAAAGATTTATAGACAAAAAAAGTAACTTGCGCCAACAAGCTACTAAATAAAAATACTTACAAAAATATACTTATTAGAAATATAACATACATGTCCAGTTTATGAAAAGAGGGGCATGAATATGACCACTTAAATATAAGAGGTGCCTATATGAGTAAATTAATCATAAATGAAGAGCCATTATTAGTTCTTCCGTCATTAGCAAAAAGTATTGGACTAAATGAAGCTGTTTTTTTACAACAAATACATTATTGGTTAAATCGTTCTAATCATTTTTTTGATGGAAGGCGTTGGATATACAACAGTGCTGCTGAATGGTCCAAACAATTTCCATTTTGGAGCGAAAAGACAATTAGACGTATTTTAAAAAATCTAGAGGAAACAAAGGTATTACTAACGGGTAATTATAACAAAGCGAAATTCGATAAAACAAAATGGTATTCCATTGATTATGAAAAACTACGTTTGCTCGAATCCGCAGACGATATGGACAAGTTGACTAGGAGAAGTGGCAAAGATGACCAGATGCTACAGGACAAGTTGACCAAACCAATACCAGAGAATACACAGAGACTATCTACAGAGATTAAAGAATATATAGTCGAGATAGTAAACTATCTCAACATCACCTGCAATAAAAATTATCGTCCTAATACTAAAAAAACTCAAACATTAATCAAAGCAAGGTTAGCTGAGGGCTATACAGTTGAACAATTTAAGAAAGTAATTGATATAAAAAAATCTCATTGGTTCAAAGATTCGAAGATGGAAGAGTATTTACGCCCAGAGACATTATTCGGTACGAAATTCGAAAGCTATTTAAATAGTAAACCCAAAGCACGACAGCACTCGGAAATGTCAGCGGATGAACGATTACAACATTTCCAACAAGTGGCAGCTGAGCAAGATAATTTACCATTTTAGGGGTGTGCTAAATGGGGAGAGAAGAGTTATTCGAAAAAGTGTTTAGTAGCAAACGCGAGGTAAGAAATTCTGTTAATGTCGAGGAATTAATGAAAGCTATGTCCCTTGAAGAAGGTGCATGGTGTAAAACTTGTAAAATATTCATTCCGATGATGCAACTACCTATTTATTTATTAAAACATTTAAAAGGAGCGAAAGTACCAGGTGTTAATTCAACTGGGAAAGTGCAACCCGTATGTCCTAAATGTTATAGAAAGCCTTCGGCCGAAAAAGATGAAGTTCGATATCAAGATATTGTAGAGGCAGCACAAAAACGAATGCAGCAAGGGGAACAAAATCGATATTTAATGCCGACGCCAGAAAGATACATTGATGCTACACTTGAAAATTTTGAAATGAGAGCAGGTGTGGAGAAGGCGGTTAAAGGGGCGAGGTACTTTATTGAAAATATATCCCAAAAGAAAGAAAAAGGGTTGTTTCTACAAGGTGGATTCGGATCTGGGAAAACAAGACTGTGTTATTCCATTAAACATACTTTAGAAAGCATGGGGACAAATGTCATTGTATATAACGTAACACAATTATTAGACCGAATACGCTCTACGTTTAACAGTGACAAAGAAAGTAAAGCGGAAATTATGGCATTACTAATGAAATGTGATGTATTAGTGCTGGATGATTTAGGAGCAGAAAAGCCGTCAGAATTTGCAGCTGAATTTTTATATACAATCGTTGATTATCGATACAGTACATGGAGACGAATGATCATTACAAGTAACTGCAGCAATGAGGAATTGCAGGAACGTTTAGGTCATTTACAAGGTGGACGTATTTTAGATCGGTTAAGAGAAGGGTGTTATAAAATTACAATTACGGCAGGGAGTGCGAGAAATGGCTAATAAAAACGGGGAAATACTTGAAGGATTGAAAGAGTTATTATGGGAGCTGTTAAACAGAGCAAAAACCGATGGAAGAGTAAGAGATTTTTTAGACGATTTTAAAGTAATGTTAACAGAAAATAAACATTCAGCAAAAGAGGAGTTTTCGGAGGCTTTGCTTAGATTGCAAGAAAAGCACTTTCCTAAGTTTGATAAAGGAGAGAGCAAAAATGACTAAAGAAAAGGTACAAGCTAAGGAAACAGTCAATGTTCGTGGAATGTCAGATGATGAGTTTATGGAGAAATATGAAAGGCTTGTACATCATTGTGTGTGGAAGAGATATGCGAAAAAAAAGACCAGTATAGAACATGACACAAATTTAGATATTGAGGATTTAACACAATATGGAATGATTGGTTTGATAAAAGCAAGAGACAATTTTAACCCTGAATTTGGATGTGCATTTTCAACATATGCTGTTCCTAAAATTATGGGGGAAATAGGAAGAGCAATTCGAGACAACCAGAAAGTGAAAGTGCAAAGAAGTGTATATAGTGTAAAAGGGAAAATTTTAAATCAACAGTTAGCAGATAAGGAGCCAGAAGAGATAGCGGACATTTTAAACGAGCCAGTAACATTAGTAAAGATGGCCCTAAAGTATCAGCCAAGTACAGATTCTCTCAATAAAGTAGTGTATGCATCTGGATCTAATGAGGATGTAACATTAGAAAGAATGTTAGAAGATACTAAAGTGGAAGACATTGAAGAAACCACCATTAACCGAGTTGTAATAAGAGAATTTAAAGCTGCACTAGCTCCTAAAGAATACATTGTTTTAGATATGCATTTACAAAATATGACGCAACAAAACATTGCAAATCAAATGGGATACAGTCAGGTACAAATTAGCCGTATATTAGCAAAGATTAATCAAAGAGCTACTCAATTTGGTAAAGAAGGAGGGCTTCAAGATTGAGTGTTACAAAGGGAGTTTGTATCGATGTAGATCACTCAGATTTGTTAAAGGAGAAAGTAGAGTATTTTTTATTCCCTGCTAAACCAAATCATTACTACGTAAGCAGGTTTAATCGTAAAGGAGCACATTTCGGTTGCTATCAAGCTGAAAGATTTCAAATCACGGAAAAGGAAGTATGGACACCAGAACCTGAACCGAATCTGCCAGAGTTAAATACAAGTTTATTCTATAGAGCTCAGTTGATTTGGCGAAAAAAGGGATATAAAGATAAACCACTTAAAGATTACATCGTACAGCCGAGGGGAAAACATTGCTACTTTTGGCATGATCGGGAGCGCAAGAAATTTTGTGGTTGTTTTCCGATGCATTGGTTTACCGATTTTGTACCAGTTCAAAGTCACAATATAGAAGAAAAAACTAAAGAAGAGGTTAAGTTATTACAACGGCCAGATGGACAACTTGCATTTTTTTAACGAAAGAAAGTGAATAGGCGTTTCACCCAGTCATCGATTAAAAAAGGAGTGTTCTTAATGGATATTAAAAAGTTGTTTGCAATGCAGAACGTTTTGGATAAAAGAGTTTTAGAGTCAAAAAATCTTTCTAGAGAAGAAGTATTTGAATTTAGAATACTAGCGTTTTTAGATGAATTAGGCGAATGCATGAAGGAATGGCGAGTATTTAAGTTTTGGAGCAATGATCGTAAACCGAGAACTAGCATACCTACAGGGCAGGTCAAAGTATTAGATGATGGGTGTAAAGTAGAAGTTTATAAAAATCCACTTCTCGAAGAATACGTTGACGGATTACACTTTGCAATTGGACTTTGCATAGATTTGAAAACAGAAATCAACTTTCCTGCTTCTATGCGTTGCGAGACAGTTACAGAACAGTTTTTCGAATTGTATCATCTAGCAATACGATTAAAAGAAGAACCGACAGCATTTAGAGCAGACGTCTTATTAGCTCATTATCTTGGTTTAGGGGAATTGTTAGGCTTTTCGTTAGAAGAAATTGAATACGAATATATTGAGAAAAACAAGGTTAATCATGAACGTCAAAGCAATGGATACTAATACAATTTGAATTTTGTTAAGAAATGAGGGCGAAAAATGAAATACGCGAAGGTTAGCGGTAATAATGTGGTAATCAAATTACCGATTGATATGTTAGTAGTCGCTTTTAACGATAATCCAAATAATTATGATGAAGAAATTAAAGTTAAATACAAAAGGAAATTTGCTGAAGGATTCGCTGAACATGTAAACGAGCACAGCAGTAATGGTGAAACAGGTTTGACGGTGTTCCAAGAGTGGATTGACCAAATCTTTGAAGAAATGATTGAGGGTGACTCATCTTATATTAAATATCCTAAGGAAGAATTATAACAAAAGCGTTATTTTAATCGAAAAGGGGAACGGAAATGAAACCTACATTTGAAATGATAAAGAATGAATATGGTGGGGTTGAGATGACTTATACAACGAGTGGAGGTAAGCAATCTTCCACTTACTTCCCTGGTCCTCCAGAAGATATAGATCATGTTTGCTTGGACTATATGAAAGGTCGCTTTGCAAACGTTAGAACGTTGAAGCAAGTAGAATTTATAAAACGAAAATATAAAGAAGCTTATCAAACAGTATTCGGTGCAATGGAAGAATTAAAAGCAGGTGACAAGGTAGTGATGCACACTTGCTTAGAAGCAAAGCGTTATGAGGGGAAAGTTTGGACTTGTAGAACAGATCAATTTAAAGCAAATAGTGGTTCGCAAGTGGTGTTTTTAGAAGGATTTAGTAGTTACTTCTCAGTTAAGTATTTGCAGCGTATTAGCTTGTTAGAAAACTAAACAAAATAGTTATTTTGCAGAAAAGAGGGATGAAGAATGATCGGTGGATTTAATCCTCTTCATGAATGGTGGAAGATGAAAAGTTATACAAAGTGGTATCACTACTTTTGGGCGATGCCACTTATCGCCATAGGACTTGCAGTAGCATGGGTAGTTTTAACAATATTTGATACGGTGTACGGATTTATAGACTCATTTAAAAAATAGAAAGGAAGAATGAATATGGCATCCGGTTGCATTTTAGGTGAATGTCCGATATGCGAAGAATTAATTTTTGAAGATGAGATTGATTTTGACCAGTACAACAACATGGTTCATAGAAGGTGCCTTAATTTACGAAATAACAATAGCAAGACGATCCATCTCTTACACCAAGAAATACAAAGGCTTGAGAAAAGAATAAAA
>WPCH01308955.1_pt1 | contig 17968 bp, 13 predicted proteins | sample 5399881 | NCBI WGS metagenome assembly WPCH01 (sample SAMN12869468, study PRJNA574797) | sludge metagenome | isolation source: wastewater treatment of pH5 | place: China:Beijing | collected 2019-05-20
TGCTTGTAGTTTTTTAAGCAGTGAAATAATATTCTGTCTGTTCTCATAGTCTAAGCTACCCGTAGGTTCATCACAGAGAATTAGCTCACATGGTTTAAGCATTAACCTAGCTACTGCAACCCGTTGTTGTTCACCTCCAGAGCACTGAGAGATTTTCTTCTTTTCAAACCCTTTCAAATCGACATATTCAAGAACTTCTGCTATTCTTTCTTTTTTATTGATTCCTTTAACAAACTCTAAAGCGATCATTAAGTTTTGTTCAACTGTCTTACTTTCAATAAGTGCAAAGTTTTGAAACAAATATCCAATTTTTGTTTGTAATAGTTTAGTCGCTTCTTTACTAAAAGGCTTCGGATTATTAACACCAAAATAAGTGATTGTTCCAGAATCATGTTTATCAAGCAGTCCTACAATATTTAGAAATGTACTTTTACCAGAACCTGATGGACCGGTCAACACAACAAAACTTCCTTGATTGACTTCTAAACTCATGTTTTTTATGACATGATGATCTCCAAAGGATTTGTTAACATTTTTAATGGTTAATATTGGGTTCATTTTATCGTTCTCCCTTTAATATCGTTGAAATATTCTTCTGTTCAAATAGATACGTCATACTATAAATACTAACAATCTCTAACAATAACGAACTAACTATTAAAATTCCAAATGCTATCGGTACTAATTGTGATGAACCAATCATTATATATCCAACATATGATAATCCAAAAACACTTACAAGTAGTGAATACAAATATACTTTCTTATAACGTTTAAAATATCCATAACCATTCATGTATTGAATGACTAATTCATTAGCATGAGATGTCAAGTACACTCCAATGGATGTGACAATAAAGATGATAAGTAAAATACTATACATCATAGAAAACTGAATCGCTATAGTATGCGACTTATTTTGATCACCAAAAATTCTCTGAAAACTGCTATTGACAGATTGTATTGTGAATGTTGTCGGATATTTCGTTTCTAAATAGTCAACAAAACTATATAAAACATTTGGATTTTTATATTCAACAATATTAGCTTCAAAACGATCGCTTTTATCCATGATGCTTTGATCAATAATAATGATTGGATCTGTAACCACACCCACATATTCAGTTAAAGCTCCAACACTCGTCTCATTATGAGGGATAAATGTAATTGATTCTTCATAAAACAAAATATCACTTGTAGATTGAGAAGATAATAAACTAAGTATTATGGGCTTTTCCTTATACGATTGATGTAGTAAAAACTGGACTTCATCCGAAGTCGGAACACTGATATTAGCATAATCATTTAAATATCGCATATTTACAATGATATATGGTTGGTTCATTACAGTAATTCCATTACTCGTATTTAAATATTCCTTAGGAGGTGAATCTGAGTTATTAGATGAGAAAAAATGATATTCAAGAATATCAGCGTAACCAATCATATTTTGCTTAACCCAGCTTGACATATCTTCTATCATCTTTTTATGTTCATCTAATGCATCATTATTCAAACCAGAAAAACTAATAGTCACGCCTTCTTTAAGCAGTTGATTGTTTCTAATCTCTTTAAGATAAGGTAATCGTTGATTAATTTTATGAATTTCTGTCAATAAAGGAATGCTTAGTGTTAAAATAATTCCAACTTTGAGCAATGACATTACTATAAATATTTCATTATGTTGACTATTCTCCTTTAATAAAACAGATCCAAAGCGATATTTAACCCAAGTATAAGCAAATAAAAAACTGAATGTAGTAATTCCAATATACAAATATATATATTGGATCAACTTCTTAACAAACTCAAAATATAACGCACCATGTGAATCAGATATAATATATGATGTAATTAGTAGAACTGCACTAAAGAGTATAAAAGAAGTAACCATATACGGGAAAAAGAACTTGAATAAAACTATTTTTAAAGAATACCCATGCATGTATCCAATGACTATTTCTTTTGTTTGTTTAATCGAAACATATACAGATATAAATAGCATACATAGCATAGAAAGAATCAAAATTGAATATGGTATTCTAATTATTTTCTCAATCAATGTTTCTCCATAATTACTTTGACGGTAATCTAAAACTTCCTTATCAAAAACATGAATAGCATTTTCAGGAATTGGATTATTAATGTAACTTGCTAAATCATCAATCATTGTTTGACTTACTACTTGTTTATTAGATGGATCAGTAAAAACTTCCAACACAATTTGACTAACACCATCATCAATTTCACTTTTTGCTTTACTTAGTGGTTGAATCATCCATTTATGTTGTTCAAAGCTATTAAATGTATAATATTCAGCATTAAGATAATCAATATAACTTGCATTTGAAACTTCAAAATCATTGGTAATTAACCACTCATCTTCATTGAGTGTTTCATTAATTGAAGTATCCTTCAAGTAGATATGAGAAAATAACGAAGGAGTTCTAGTTGAATATACGTAGGTGGTTCTATACATTTCTTCTGAGTCCATTTTTGCAAACATTATAGAAGCTGGTAAGTCCAACTTTTCTATTAACTTTAAAGCATCATCAACATACTCTTCATTAGAATATCCCGTTTCTCTTGGATTTACAAAAATGCGTAAATTAATAATTTCTTCTGACTCTATTCGTTGGTGATCTTTAAAAACAATATCATTATTATATCTGATGTTAAATTGACTATAAATCAAGTTAACTACTAAGATTGCTAGAATTATTGTGAAAACATAATTGATTTTTTTTATCATATTTGAGTCCTCTCTAATTGAAACAAGGGGATACTTTTAATTAATGATAATTCGGACTATTGTCCTAACCATGCTCTGTATGGATAGGTTTTATTCCCTCCAGCAATCAAATAGGCTGTCTTTTCTCTACCATGCCAATAGCATCCTGTAACATATTCACGGTCTTGACCATTAGTAACTTCTGCTTGATAGCATCCGTTAGGATAAGCTGTTCCAGTATTGCTGCCTTATGCTGGTGGATTATCGTCAGACACAAACCTCGCCCAAGTTGTTGTTACACTTCCATTAGCAGGTACATTTCCCGTGACATACGAGGCACTTGCAAATAATAACGAATAATAGATACTAATTAATCCAACAACTGCTACCACAGATAGCATTCGGAAGGCTCTTTTCATCTCGATTTTTCCTTTCTTTCAAATGTAAAATTATCGGTCAACATATTGTTAGTTTGCCCGATTTATTTAAAAATCTTGTTAATTATAAAATAATCGCTCACAATTTTATCCTCCTGTTTAGTTCAATAATATCAAAAACAAAGAACATGTCAACAACCACAAATCCCGGATTGTGTTAAATAGTATCGGAATAAAAAGACGATAACTGCTATAATTTAGTTTAATTGGTAATTTTGCATAATACTTATGTCATATACTCAAAAAACCATACACCAATTTAAATCTGTTTAATACTCATTTTTTTCTTTACATATTTATGCACAACAAAAACCCACTATTTTTCAGCAGGTTTCTATGTTTATTTTGGTGCGGATGAAGGGAGTCTATTTCATTCACTTCTATTATTCCCAATAATCACACCGATAGTCCAAATAATACACTAATAAGAAGGTTTTCTTGGTATTATGATAACCTAAACAGTAAAATGATTCAATATTATGAGTCAAAAAAAGTCGTCCAGTAATATACAAGAGCTCTATGTTTAGTTTGTCTTCTATTTATACTAACACCCGTATTACATTTAAACCAAATTTATTCTATATTGATCTTGGACAAATCCAATGACCGCCAACTAATAGCCCTATCCATGTGCAGTTGTCTTCATTTTGAATTAAAGTTACTGAACTTTGGTTGTTTGACAAAAATATTCTAGTAACCCCATTAACAGTAGACGATATCCCTTTTAACGCACTTTCAATATATACAGAAAGAGGTACGATACCTAGATTAGCTGCCCAATAAATAGCAAGCGGATAAACGTAAGAACCACCCAGAGTTAAGTGTTAGTGCAGTGTGTAGAAACCTTGGTATTAGCCAACCCACTTATTACCAGTGGAAGAAATCTGCAGATGAGAGTGATGGCCAAGTAAAGCATATTGGATCAGGTAATTATGCCAATGACCAAGAAAAAGAGATAGCAAAATTAAGACGTGAACTTAAAAACTCTCAAGATGCATTAAAAATCCTAAAAAAAGCAATGGGCATTCTGGCCAAAGAAGAACAGTAATTATTTACCAATGTGTAGAAGAAGTTGAAGATTAAATTTCTGTTTCTGGAGTGCTCAATTATTTACGTATTTCAACTTCAGGATACTATCATTTTAAAAAGAGAAACGATTCCAAGCAAGCAATAAAGCGAAGAAAAATAAAAGAGGCTATTCAAGAAGTTTATGAAGAATCCCATCAAATCTATGGAGCACCAAAAATCACTAAAGTATTAGAAAAGCGTGGTATTTCTGTCTCTGTTAGAACTGTCAGTAAGTATATGAAACAGCTAGGTATCAAAGCTCATTATCGTATGAAAGTTACACAAACAACAGTTAGCAGTGACTTTACATCAAAGCTTAAGAACGTCTTGAATCGACAATTCAATCCAACCCAACCAAACTCGGTATGGGTAAGTGATATCACGTATATTTGGAGTGAACAAGGATTCGTGTATCTTACAAGCATCATGGACTTATATTCACGCAAGATACTTGCATGGGAATTAACCAATTCATTAAGTGGTGAAGGTGTCGTTGCTTGTGTCAATAAAGCAAAGATTACTCGTGCAACAGAGAAACCTGTATTACTGCATACTGATAGAGGTGTTCAATACACGTCCAATGATTACTACAAAGCATTAGGGTCAACGATTCATCCAAGTTATTCTAGAAAAGGTAATCCTTGGGATAATGCACCCATTGAATCATTCCATGCCTTGATTAAACGAGAGTGGTTAAGTAGATACAAGTTTAGAAAGTTCAGAGATGTCAGAAATGCGGTGTTTGAGTACATTGAAATCTTTTATAACAATCAAAGAATTCATGGATCCATTGATTACTTATCACCGTAACAATTTGAAGTGGTGTACTATACATCAATGCAGCAGTTTCTCTATGTTTAAACTGTCCGATTTCTTGACATAGTACCAAGTTAACAAAACATATTATTATCTTGTACTATACATAAACAAGTCACCTTCAATAGAGTAATAAATACCAGAAGGTAGTACAAAATAACTACGATCGTTTGCTTCATTGTACATATAATCAAAAGTAACTGTTTTATCATTACTTCCTATGATGGACATTGGTACTAACACATCACTTGACCATGCTCCAATGCCTTCATAACGAATTGTCTTAAGTTTTTCTTTTTGGGTTATATCACTATAAAAGTATAATTGTGTTACAAATGACAGTAAGTCTTCCTTTACATCACTCGATGATTCTACTTTTGCCTTTCCAATATCATATATTCCATATACATTAAATTTAGAATTATATTGAAGATACAGAACATACTTCTTTTCCTTCATCAATCGATTCTCATATGCGCCACCATATACCTCAAAGATCTGATCTTCATTATCAGCAACTGAATCAACAACATTGATTACTTGATCACTGCTTTCATTTAAACTTCCTTTAAGAACTTTATCAATATTTACTTCTCTTAAAGAATAGAATGCAACGATATGATTATCTTCAAGTATTACAACACTGTTTTTTGTACTTAACTCATCAATGACAGTTGCTTCTACTACTAAAACATCATCATCTAGTAGTGTAGCGATGTTTGTTTCTTCATAAATTGGTATGAACGTAACGATTTCTTTTTGATTAGAAGAACAACCTGCTACTAAAAGTAATACTATCGAAATAATTAGTGATTTTTTCATATTAATTTCCCCATCTCGTTATCAGAGAGCCCTTATCATAGTTAGAAGGAAGTAACCGATTTGTACCATAACTTGGATACATTACACTATTAGTATAAGAATTATGTTTCTGAGATAAAATATGACCAAACTCATGAACAGCAACTGCTCTTCTCATTTGATCACTTGTTAAGTTATTCGTATATAAAACTCCAATAGCAAAAACCCAGCGTCCTGTTCCAGTACCATCATAAATTGGATCAACACCTACTCCATATTGAGTGTATGGGAATACTTGTCCAAGTAGACCGGAAACTGTTGTAGTAGTGCCATATAATCTTGCATGCCCATCAGAGTCCACTCCATAATGTCTTGAAGAATGCACTTTAGTTGAGATGTTGTTCCATGCATTAGCACCATGAACCCAGTATGTACACATACTAGAACACGAATATCTAAGATTTTGAACAGAATAAAATCCACCAGTAAATGATAATGACTTAACTGGAGTAGCAACAGAAAAACTCATTGAAATTATTAAACCAAAAACCAAGAATATACTTACATGTTTAATTTTAATCATAATCCCTCCTTTTTTTCACCATATCACACCTATCAAATTAACTGTATAAATCCGGACAAAACGTCACTATTTCAGGACATGTTATTATTGTGTGATTGGATAAGCAAAAATTGTAATAGTTGTTAAAGAAATCAATATCAAAACTTGAATTAATGTAATCAATGATTTAAATATGGTTTTTTTCATGATGTCCCCCTATTGGTTTGAAAAAAAGAAATACAAAAAGACTATTGATGCTACTATTAATATTATAAATAGACCTTTCTTAAAGCTTCCTATATCAGAATACAATGACTTGTTAAACTCATCAGCCTTTTTTTGAATTTGCTAATCTGATCTTTTTTTGCTCTACTTTTAGCATCCATCTGTGGTAAGTTCACCCCCCCTTTCTTACCTACTTATGATAACTCTTATTATGATAAATTTATCACAAACAAATACAAGTGTCAACTGTGATAGTAATTTAGATTGTAAGTTCTGAATTGAGGTTTTTTAGTTTTTATCACTTGGTTAAAGAGAAAGAATAAGTGTGCTACTTGTTATTATCGTGCGCTATTTTAACAAGATTTTGCCACGAAGATGACACCAAAAATATATTGAGATAGAAAAAAACCCACTATTTTCTAGCAGGTTTCTACGTATATTTTGGTGCGGATGAAAGGAGTCTATTTCATTCAATACAATTATCTCCAATAATCACACCGATAGTCCGAATAATGCACTAATAAGAAGGTTTTCTTGGTATTATGATAACCTAAACAGTAAAATGATTCAATATTATGTGTCAAAAAAGTCGTCCAAAAGTCGTCCAGTATAAACGTAGAAGTCTTTAATCTCAAAAAAATCATTAATAATAATGCTTGGAGTAAATTGTAAGTCATATATTATATCGGTTCCACCTACTTAGTCCTAATAATCATCTAATTCACATGAAGTACATTAAAACAATAGATTGTTCTATACTTTTTAAGTTAAAACAGGTATATATTTTTAAGAAAAATGTCTGTAATATTCCACACTATACTTCAAAATAGATTAAATTAAACCCCTTATGGGTTTACTAGCTTTCCTATCATCACAGGAACTTTATGTTCTCTGCCTTTAGGTCTACCAAGTTGGGAATATTTATTTGTTCCCCAACCCCATAATGTATCATTTTCTAAGATAACAAGTGTGTGTGCAATATCAGCTGAAAACATCTTCACTTGTTTTAAAAGCATTGTTGACTCAATCACAGGGTCATCATAACCCAACCCTAAACAACCCAATCGGTTACCCCACCCCCATAGTGATTGATCCTTTAAAAGTACAAACGTACAAAATTCTGTAGCTTGAACTTCACTGACATTTTCCATGATCAACTTTGGATTTTCAATATATGTTTGTGATGAGTTATTAATTCTATGATTATTATTGTTGCCCCATCCCCAAAGAGTATCAACCTCATCAATAAAATAAATTGTACCCGCTGTGTAAATCATTCCCTTTATCGTATAAGGAAGTTCAACTTCTTTTGGTGTTGTTATGCAAGTTTCATCGACATCTTTAAGCAAAGTTTGAAGGATGTCGTCTTCTTTCTCATTGTGATGAACCTTACTTCCCCACGCCCAATAACTGCCATCCTTTTTTTTAGCAATAGCATTGGGAGTTCTCCAAGACACAGCCAAATCCACCACATCATCCATTATCTTTGTTAGTACACGTCCTGAGATATGTGAATTAATCATGGTTTCATCGATGATCCTACACTCATCCCCTCCTATATACCACAAACTATCATCATTCATCAAAACATACGTCAATGACTCACTGTTTGTCCATATTCTTTTGACATTCTCCAATTCCTTTGTAGGGATATGATTTTCTTGTTCAAAGGATGATGAAAACTTTCTGTTACCGCCCCATTCCCAAAGTGATCCATCTGATTTGAGTACTAAATGCTGTTTAAAGTTTGATTTCACCTCAAAAACATTTTCCATCAATTTATTTGGCATATCACCAAACTCTTGTCCCCATCCTAACAATGCATTGTTCTGATCAATATAGTACGAATTATTTCCTTCAGCATATACACTTTTTAATGATAAATCATACTCAAAAGGATTTGTCTTTATCTGACAACCACTTGATAACAATATAACTACTAGTATAATTATTCTTGATTTCATTTATTTATCACCTCTATAATCAAATGAAATTTGACAAGTGATTTGCCAAATATACTATCAAATATTTCATTAATTATTTAATCTAACTGTCCCCATTGTCCAATTAGAGTTTATTACAGCAGCGTGTTCACCATGATTGTCGACAACCTTATACTCAACCCAATCGAAATCATAAAATTTATACTGGTATGCTAATACCCAGTGATTACCATAATCATGACTAGAACTTTGTAATAGTCCAACAAGAATAGGTCTATTAGTATCAATTTTTGAAATTATAGTATTCGGTGCTGCAGTAACAGTGGAGATTGCTCTGTTTTGATAAATGGTATTAGTTGAATTAACTGCTCTCCAATTATTAATTCCATCTCTCACTTGCCATGGAAGTGTTCCATTCTTATTTTTATCTATATAATTAAAAAGTGATGAAACCAAAGAATATTGATTAGATGTATTCCCAGGATGAATACTCGATCGACTACGAATAGTATTAGGAATGTACTTATCATCAATATAATCATCATAATATGCCAAAAGAGCTGCAGCTGAAAGTGTCCCACAGATTCCAGTAGTATGATTTAAAATACTATAATATTTACTGTCATTAACCCACCACTTACTAGTTTGTACTGGGGAATAATTGATGTAATTACTATTACCACCATATCGAATAAAATATTGTTGGTGTCTGCCTTGCCATGAAGGTGTACTAAGAATCGTTGAGCTCTTAAACAGATCTCGTTCATCTGTATCAGTATTAGTTCTCGTTATACTCAAGAATGACTTGTTCTTCTGTCTTATTTGATCAATTAGCTCCTCATTGATTGATAATATTGAAGAATCATTTTCGAATTGAATAGATTCAATATCATTTAATGTGTAGTAGTTATAAGCTCCTAGGTAGATTTTCTTTTTGAAATTTAAAGCATCAGAGTAAGGAATCTTAGCTTTCTCCATCACATATTCTGATGGTACAAGTGACTGCTTTGAAAGTATCGCATAACCTCCTGTATTGAATATTACCATAACATATGAAGGTTTATTTTCAATATCATACAATTGGTGAGATGATATTATTTTAACATCAGTATCATCGTCTTTAGAGAAATGCTCTTCAATAATTCTTATTTGCTGTTCAGATAATATGCTTAATGATTTTGTAATTAGTGAATCATTAAATACAATCGTAGAAAAAAACAAGTTGAATACCACAACTATTACAGTAATATTGTTTTTCATATAACCCCCCATTTTTCAATATTTAAATGCTATTTATTAGTATCATTCTATTGATTTTTTTTATTTTTGTCAAGCTTTTGTCAAGCTTTGTCAAGCTTTTTGTCAATCACCAAGTTTAATCAATTTAATACTTATTTTTTGTTCACATATTTACGTACCACAAAAAATACCACAAAAAACCCACTATTTTTTAGCAGGTTTCTATGTATATTTTGGTGCGGATGAAGGGAATACTCCACATTTACATAAAGATTCAAATTGATGCCTATCTGTTGGATTCCTTTTCTATATTCTACCATAATTTCAATAGATTTCTAAAGATTCTTATTGACATTTACCCGATATTTACCCAGCCACTAAAACCATTAGTTTACACCTTTCCGCCTTTGTTGTGAAAAATAACCAAAGTATAGCCCAAAAGAGAAAAATAATCCGGAACACAATAGTAGTCCACTCTTTATGAAATAATAGAACCAGTCATAAGCTTGTTGAGATTGAATAACTCTTAAATCAGAATTGAAAATAAAAGCATCATAGGTACCATTTATACGAATGGAAACATAGTATAAGAAAAACACAAGTGCAATTATTACGCAAAATATGCTGTAATAAAAAAATTGTCGCTTACGTCTTAAATCAACTATTACTTCACTGCTACTTGTAACAAGTTTATCATCGTCCAATAATTCGTCAAAAGAAACACCAAACAACCGTTTGATCTTACGTAAAGTTTCGACATCAGGAGTGCTTTGGCCTAACTCCCATTTTGAAACTGCTTGCCTTGAAACAGATAGCATAGCCCCAAATTCATCTTGAGTTAAATTCAATCCCCTTCTAAGACTTGATATTTTTTCCGTCATACAATCACCCACCTTCTTTATTACCATACTATTAAAAAACTTCAATAATGTCTACCATCATTTGTGGAAATATGTCAACTGCTGGTTGCATTTTTATAAGTTTGCTAGAAGGTAACATATATAAACAAAAGTGAGTGATAGATAGTATTAACTATTAAAGATGAGCCATTCATCTTACAAAAAATTCAATACTCAAACATACATCATTTCATTTTCATTAGATATCGCCCAGACATCTTCAATTTCAGAAATTCCTACACCATAGAAAAAGAGCTCTTGCACTAATAAGCTGCTATCAAAAAAATAGAGAAATCTCTTTCAAAATAAAGCTAGATGTTCATATGCTATTTGCACAACATCTATTTTCTTTCATATTAGGTCTTATAAATTTTTTGTCATTATGTTAATCTTTTTATAAGAGGCAGCCTATGTACGAGATAAAACTGGGACTACAAGCATTGCTACGCAATCGAAAACGTACATTTACAACAATTGGAATCATAATCTTTTTGATATCATTTGTTGTTTTAATTAATGCAATTATGTATACAAATAGTGCCACAAGAGACTTGGAAAAAGAAATGTGGTATGGGTCTTGGTCGCATGCATTTACAGATGAAAGTGATCCTGATTTTTTTGAAATAATTGGTACCTATTATAAAATCACAGATTCTGTGGGAAGTTTTGATGATAATATGTTTGAACTCTCTAATTTTGAATACTATAAGGGACGAAAACCGCAAAATAAAAATGAAGTGATTATAACACTTGAAGCCCTCAACACACTGGGTATCAGTTATGAGTTGAATCAGAACATAACGATTGATAATTATCAATTTGAAGTGGTGGGTATCATTTATCCCTATGATGCTTATTGGATTTGGACGGAAAAGATAGATTATCCATCCATAATTACGACGAATATGGCTTCACTTGAGACTACTTATTTTGGAAAGGCAACTAAACTTACCCCCCCATATAATGCCGATGATTATGTTGCAATAAATACGTATGCTTATCCGTTTATCGAAATAGAAAGTGAAGCATTCAGTCAAAGATATGATGAAGCATCAATATTGAATGAACAATCAATGAAGCTAACTCAGGTGATGTTAGTGTTAATGATGTTAGTCCTCTTATTAGTATTTAAAAATAATGCCAAATTCTATCAAAAGCGATTTGAAGTGCTTTCACAACAAGGGATAACAAGATTGGGACTACTTAAATATATCCTACCACAGCTCATCTTATATGCAGTGATTGCATCGCTTAGCTTTTATGTGATACACCTTCTATTTGAGTTTGGTTCAATCCCAATTACACAGATTCGTTATGCTAATAATATGGGGAATCTACATTATGCAAGTATCCGAGCTTTTTTGATGATTGTGATACTTCATCTTTTTTCATTTATTTTGGAAAGACTCAAGATTCAGCACACAATTAGATTACGTTTTGTTCAAAATTTGTTGGTGTTTATCGTCAGTTTTTCTATAGTGTATATTGTGACACCTCAGACTATCACTTTACATGAAGAACGCATCCCAGAATGGGAAACTTACAATCAGATATGGGAAGAGAATATGGTCTATGTAGCGAATGGATCATTGGGTGGTGTTTCTCAAGAAGAAAACTACTTCACTCCCTATAACACTGAATGGGTAGTGGAAGATTTCGAAGTATTATTGAATCATCCCAAAACCAAATATTTGTACTACTGGAATGTGAGATATCCTCAGTTTTCAGACGAAGAGGGCAAAAGAATTAATATTGGAGAATTTGCTGGCATCCATTACTTCAATGATGATTTATTGAATACGCTTGAACTAGCAAACAATGTATCAGATGATTTCTTGAAGGGCAATAGTTTCTACATATATAGTGATGATGCAATTGCAAAAGAAATAGAAATAGGTGATGTTGTAGACTTTAATGGTTCTCCATTTAAATATGAGAAAAGTCTTAGTACAGATGAGACTCAAGTTGCAGGAAGGTCATTGTTTACTGGAATTCTAGTATCAGAAGCCGGTGCAAAACGCCTTAATCTACCAACTGATGAGTATAATGTTTTTAGGGTTGATGTCGAAAAAATATCAGACTTTATTGAGTATGATGCACTTGTCAGAAGTGTTTCGGGAAAATCTTTTTTTAACAACTTTCGCTTAAATGTAGAACGTGCTGTAAATAGAGAAAAAGGGAAGACCATTTTTATGGTTCTAGAAATACTGATTCATTATAGTTTAGGGTTGGCGATTCTAGCACTTCTCTTCTTACAAAGACTCATGGCAAAAAGAAGAACCATGGCTATTTACCATTTCTTAGGGGAATCTAAAACAAAAATGATTTTTCTACATTCAACCTTATTCGTAATTCCAACTTTAACTGTAATTCTGCCTGCTATACTCATAGCAGAAAGGTTATCGATACAATCTTCAAGTCTGGTGTTTAGTTTTATCATTGGACTAGCGTTTGTCTTTGTTTTATGGATTGTTTGTCTTTTGATTCATATCCACTATTTTAAAGGGAGTCTTTTTGAACTGTTGGACGAAAGGGAGTAATACTAATGTTGAAAGCTATTGATTTAAAAAAGGATTATCGTAATGTTCATGCGTTAAGGGGGCTTTCTCTTGAGATTTCAGATGGCGAATTTGTGTCAATCATGGGTAAAAGTGGATGTGGTAAATCAACACTTTTACATTGTATGTCAGGAATCTTGAAACCAACTGCGGGTGACATTATTTTTAAAGATCAATCACTATTTACAATGAATGATGATAAACGAGCAAAAATCAGAAGAGAGTTAATGGGCTTTGTGTTTCAGTTCTTTAATCTGATACCTGAACTCTCAGTAAAGGAAAACATTTTACTTCCCATCAAGATCAACAGATTTAAGTTTGATGAAGTGTATTATGACAGATTAATTACTGATCTAGAACTATCATATTTCGTTGATCGTCTTCCAACCACTTTAAGTGGTGGTCAGCAACAACGTGTTGCGATGGCACGCGCTTTGATACATAAGCCAGAGATTGTTTTTGCAGATGAGCCTACTGGAAACCTTGATGAAGAGAGTTCAAATGAAGTAATTGAATTACTACTATCTCTTCAAAAAAGTTTCAGTCTTACCTTAGTATTGGTCACGCATGATAGAGATGTAGCCTCCTATGCAGATCGTATAGTTCAAATGCGTGATGGTAAGATAGTAGTTTAAGTTTTAGTTTCTAGATACACTGTATACTCTTTAAAGAAGATAATGATATCAAAGAAAACAACAAAGTAGAGTTTGTTTAGTTTTCATTTATGAAATGCCACTACGTTTTCTACTACTACTTGAGAAATATTAGAAAGCGTTTGAGGAATGTAAACACGCTCATACATCTTTTCTATTTAATATGCGAATTCTGAATTAATAATATCTTTAGAATATAGTTAGAGGATGGTTGTTTCATGATCATCACTTCGGCGTTAACAGGAATATATGTCTGTTTTATTAACCCACCACTTCAATCTCTGGATATCTTAGAATAACTAAGGTCTTTTGAAATAATGCTATTGTATCCAATTAGATCATATTGCTCATAATCTAGGAATTTCTGTGAGTTCTTTTCTTAGATGATGCAATATCGTTATTTCGATAATTGATTCCAATCATCAATTATCGTCCAATCATGATTATCTTTTTTATGTTTCCACATCCGCACCACAAAAAACCTACTATTTAGCAGGTTTCTACGTATATTTTGGTGCGGATGAAGGGAGTCTATTTCATTCACTACTATTATTCCCAATAATCACACTGATAGTACGAATGATGCACTAATAAGAAGGATTTTTTGGTATTATGATAACCTAAACAGTAAAACGATTCAATATTATGTGCCAAAAAAGTCGTCCAAAAGTCGTCCGTTGACTTAACCTGCATATTCAGCAGCGATAACTCAGTCGTTAATTGTCATGCTTAAACTATCGGCATTACCTGGTGGACCTGCAGTACAACCTTGGATTAAGTTGAACCATATGTATATGATTCAGGTTTTCTTCCGATAATAATGACTGACTTTAGATTTAATCCATATCCCTTTGCATACTTTATGAACTGTTCAAGCAGATAATTTCCAACTGGTTTTAGTTAGGATGATAGTTGCTAGATGACGATATCCATAAGATGGGTGTTCTGAATGGATGGATGTGATTAATTTGATAAGATCGTGATGATTCTGCTTATGTCAATTAAGTGTACCTAGTCGATTAACTCATTTATTGTAACCAGACCGACTTACATCTAATTGTTGGTATAGAAACTGAATTGGATAGCTTTGTCCCTGTTCTAGGACAATTTGGCATCCGTCTTCGGGTACCATTAACTTAAAATAATATTCAATACTAACGCAAATCTTCCTCTATTAAGTAGGACTTTTTTATTTAATCTTTAGTTTGAACCACTTATTTCACACTGAGACAGTCCAATCACTAAAGGGTAATCTGTAATCAATTTTTACATCCAATAAAAAGGATTTAAGCTAAAGTGACTATAGATTTAAGTACCTAAGTGTTTCAAACTCTGATTACAGTTTAGATGGAGAAGGTATTATTTTAGAGCAACCTATATTGATTCACTTACGGTCAAAAGGATAAGAACGAATGCTTTAGGCTTTAGAACTAAAAATAAAGCAACTTAGATAAAGAATATTTCATTCGAAAAGAGTCAGATACTTCTTCCCTGCATTAGATTTTGAAGATATAGTAATGGATTATCCTGAACAACGAAAGTCTTCTATTCAGATTTCAAGTCATCAAAATAGCGAAAGTATATTTCGAACATATTCTTTCAATTATCTTAAAAACGTAAGAAACTGGTTGTTGCACCAAAATTCTCTAAAGTTACTCAATTAAGCATGTCAATCAAGACCTAGTGAAGATTTAATACTATCTGATTTTCTAGTATAAACTCTCTCAGGATATTGACTGCTTCTTGCAACAATAATTCCATTCGCATTCCACACATAATGTGAGCCAACAGTTCTTGTATTAAGAACAATACCTCCACTCCATCCTTTCACAACTTTTCTATTAGGACAGTTTGATCTTGCTAAGTTTGTATACCCATCAAAAGTAACACTTGTGGCTTAGAGTGTACAAGAATCATGGTTATCCAAACCATACATAGCAAGTGGAACTCCAGGCATGAATCCCATACTTGAACTACTTCCGGTTGAACCATAAGTTCTATTATTATATGTTTGATTTGGAGCTGTATGCGCTCCGGTCAATCCTACCCATGCAGCATCCATAGATGAATTATCTCTATGAATTTCCATAGTTCCAACTTTTGTAAATAGTCCCTTATAAACACTTGAACCTTGATTTCCACAATGTCCTGCTGTTACAAACCCAGGTCTACCATTATAATAAGCTCGGTATCCCGCAGAACAATTACCATAGTAAACACTTATTTTAGTTCCTCCCTTAATTGCGGTTAACTCATCATACTTTCCTTCAACATTTACTTCTTTAAAGACAATATATTTTAATAATGAATCCAATTCTTCCTCTGCTAAAACTGTTTTAATGCTACTTAGTGATTCTTGATACTTTGTTTGAACAAGCTCAACCTCAATACGATTTAACTCAGTAATGTATGAAATCTGATCATAAATAATCGAATCTGAGTTACTCAATTTCACTTCATAGTGAATTAATCTAGAAAGCTCATCTTGCACTTTAAGCAAATCCCTTTCTGAAAAATCATGAATCACTAGTACAACACCATGCTTTTTAGTGATTTCCTCAATTTCGCTATTCATTTCGGTAAATGTAATATGTGGAATATACTTTTCATCGAGCCATACTCCCGCGTATACTTCATCATAATCTTTGAAAACTTTATCTGACTTGATTTGCTTTTCAGTTATATTGATTGCTTCAACAGCCTTAGCAGCAACTTCAAATTCTTTAGTTATTTCTTTAGGAGAAAAAGTATCTATCTCATCATACCGATTAATATCTAAAGCAACAACTCTAATTAATGACATTGAAGTTAGAATTATGACCACTACAGTTATTTTTATTTTCTCAAGTAACTTCTTCATTATAATCCTCTTTCCTCTTAATAAATACGTTTTACATATTTATTACTTATCGTGTAACAACGCTTTTTTAAATCAATAAAAAGTTTGCTAGTCAAAACCAATACTAGATAGGCACCATCTGAACTACCTTTAATCAATCAAATAAAAATGTGATTCATTTAGAATATACGCATTTACAAAAAACTATGTGTAGTAATAAGTTTTCTAACCGTTAATCTCAAACTCAATTGATATGGTGTCTTTAATATATTGATCTTTGCTAGAAGCAAATTCGATTCCAATACGATAATGTCCAGGAACAAGTGCACCATACCATTTTTCCCAGTCAATCATTTCAGTTTTCTCTGATATTGGAGGTAACTGATAACCGATAAGTATGTCAAGTTTTTCTTCTGTTACCATTGGTACATTTACCCATTGCCCTAAAACTTCTTGTGATAGATCAAAATCTACGCCATAAATGAAAGAATTAAAAGAGGAGTTATTAATCGTTAATGTAAGACCAGTTGGAGATACTGTATCATTAACCACTTCTAAAGTTATACTTTTTTCAATATCATCAATTGATGGATTGCACGCACTTAAAAGTACAATTAATGCAAATAAGCTAAACAATGTTTTTCTCTTCACATGACCAACCTCCTCATTTTAAAATGGCCAACGCTTGTTTTAACAAACTGCTCAGCTAGTAACCTACTAACAGATTTGTCTATTAATGTGTAACCGATCCACTGCATATTACTCATTAGTTAATTAAGCTCTTACTATACATTTCACAGACACCTCCCTATTATCTACTTTTAATATACACATGTTTTATCAAAAATTAAAGCAACTGTTGGTTGCATCCTGCACTTTTTTGCACCATAATGGAGTTAAGGTAGGGTGAAAGTTATGTCAATGGATTTAGGTAGAAAAATACAATACTTACGACTTCAATCCAAGGAGTCACAAGAAGTAATGGCACAAAAAATGAACATCTCACGTCAAGCTATTTCGAAATGGGAAAACAATGTAAGTGTTCCTGATGTTGCAATGTTAAGTAAAATAGCCAATTACTATGATGTTGAAATCACTTACTTCACCAACGATGAAAACAGTAATAACTCTAGCAAAAAAAAGATGAAATCACTTTTTATTTTAGACACGCATTTATACAGATATGCTATAGGGTTT
>WPCH01166427.1_pt1 | contig 17895 bp, 21 predicted proteins | sample 5399881 | NCBI WGS metagenome assembly WPCH01 (sample SAMN12869468, study PRJNA574797) | sludge metagenome | isolation source: wastewater treatment of pH5 | place: China:Beijing | collected 2019-05-20
CCCCCGGTCGGGCCTTTTTACTCTAAGGCGGGGGGCGGGTCATATATAGCTACCTCACATAATTTTCCCAAAATTTTCAGACTCTCTCCTTAGACCAGTCTCTAAGCTAAGAAGCTCCTACTCCCTAGCAAGAGCTGAAAAGCCTTGCTTCCCACGAACCGCCTTGCTATAATCCACTCTAAGGGCCGCCTTACTCCCTACCTAGGTTTACATCCTTTTCCCTAGCTCCCTGCACGCCACCCCCCACTCCTTCGCCGGACTTCGCGCCAGCCTTGGAGCTTACTCGAGGGGACGGCTGCAGGATTTAGTAGCGAGTAAGGCGGCCCACCCTTTCCCCCGTTGCCCAATTAAGGATTCTAATAATGGCCCAGCACGAACGAATTGCAAGGCTACTTGCCAGCGGGTTCGAGCCTAAGCTGGTAGCCAAGATAGCAAACATCCCCCAGATGCAGCTCTCAACACTCTTACAAGATCCAGAGTTCAAAGCGCAAGTAGAGTACCTTTCTCTAGGGGGCGAATTAGAAACCTCGGCACCAGACACTCCAGCTGCCCAAGAAGCTGCTGAGGTCTCTAGCCTTAAGGATTCTCTACTAGCTGCAGAGCAACTTGCTCTAATGACCATCCACGAGCGTCTTACCCTAATGGAGGATCGCAACCTAATCGCTGCCTTCCAATCCATTGCTGCTAGACGGGACGCCTTAGCTAAGACTGAGGCTATGGGCAAGGCGCTTAAAGCAGCTGGAGCTAACGGCGGTATTCCCACCGTAGTCATCAACCTGCCTAATATCGTGATACCAGAACTCAACTTGAGTAGCCAGCGGGAAGTGGTTGGTATTGGCGATCGCTCTACTGTCCCAATGGGTAGGGAGCAGCTTACGGCCCTAATCGAAGGAGAGCTTGAAAATGAGCAGCTATCAACTTAAGCAGCTTAATGCCATGCGGCAAGCAGCAGCAGCAGCCCAAGCCCTAGCTAAGAAGGTGGGCCGCAAATGACCCAATCCAAGAGCAGCGTAGAGAGCGCCTTGGATATCGTCCGTCAAAGGGAGAGCCTTAGGACTGAGGAGGTAGTAGTTGAAACGGATCTCGAAGCCACACGCGCTAGAGGACTAGTAGACTTCAACTTCTTCGCAGGCCTTTGCGCACCATCGCTAATGCGCTCCCTCTTCCCCGGCTTCTACTTGGCACTCTTTAAGCTAATCACACAAGGCAACACCGACCCCGAGTCAGTTCTAAGGTTCGCCCTAGGGTTGCCTCGGGGTTTTGCTAAGACCACCTTTCTCAAAATTGTTGTTTGCTGGCTAATCGTCTACAAGCTCAACGACTACTTCCTAGTGGTTTGCTCTACTGAGGGCAAGGCACTAGGCTTTATCGCTGACGTAGACGCAATGCTCTCCTCCCCTAACATGACGCAAGTCTACGGGGACTGGACAGCCGCCAAGCTAGTAGACAACGCCAAGCTTAAAACCGCCCACTCCCAAGGTCGGACGGTCAACCTGCAGCCTGCAGGCGTGGGATCTGCTATCCGGGGAGCGAACTTAGCCCTGCAGCGGCCAGACTGCATCATCTGTGACGACATTCAGTCTAGGGAAGACGCCCTAAGTGAGGCTGTCAACGAGAGCCAGAAGGACTGGTTCACGGCTACGCTCCTCAAGGCCATCGAATCCCACGGGGCGCACAGGCGGGTTATCTATCTAGGAAACATGTACCCTGGAGTCTGCATCCTAGAGATGCTCAGGAGAAACTCTCAGTGGACTAGTCTGATAACTGGGGCAATCTTGGCTGATGGACAAAGCCTCTGGCCGGAGTTGCGCTCCATTCGCTCCTTAGCAGCCGAGTATCAGCATGACGCTGAGAACGGACGCTCCCATATTTGGTTCGCGGAAGTACAGAACGATCCCCTGAATGAGAAGTTCAAGCTCTTAGCTAAGCCCATTCCTGATTCCCTTTACGAAGGGCTAGAGGACTTGGAGTTCGAGGGCTGTTTCCTGACAGTAGACCCTGCAGGCTTCCGAGAGAACTCAGATGACCACGTGATAACTGTTCATCGGGTATTCAATGGCCATCCAGTAGCAATCCATATCGAGGGTGGCATCTGGACGCCTAAGGTCGCTGTAGAGAAAATCATCGAGGCTTGCCTCAAGTGGGATGCTAACGTAGTGGGAATTGAGTCGGTCGCCTATCAGCAATCTCTCCTATTCTGGGTAGAGGAGAAGCTCAAGGAACTCAAGCTGGAGCAAGAGATTGCGATAGTCGAGGTCAAGGCCGGGAAGGCTTCTAAGCTCTCCAGAATCCGAGATTACATTGCGGAACTCCTTAGTGGGGAGTCCTCAATGACTAATAAGGTTCGGCAGCAATTCTCCTACTGGGCACACCTTTATCAGATCGGGAAGCAGAATAACCGAGATGACTACCTAGACTGCCCCGCTTACCAGAAACAGATGCTCACAAACTATCCCCACCTGATCTTCAGGCCTAGGGACCCCATTAAACGCTTGGCCCAGCTACCCGATGTGGTAGACGTAGACGCAGGATACTAGCATGGAACTACCAACTTACACTAAAACCCGCAACACTTTCCCTGCCTTGGTCAAGCTGGCTTGCTCCATCCTAGATGAGAGCTTGCGCCTTGGCAACCATGTGGCTCGCATGGACTCCCTAGACAAGGCCTACGCCCGCTACATCAACCCAGCTGAGCGCGGGGACAAGGATAAGTACGGTAGCGAGGTCTGTGGACAGGTTATTAACTCAGTAGTTAACCCGATCGTCATTAGCCAAGTTAACTCCTTGGTGGCTTTCTGGGCTGAGACTTACCTCACAGGCTACCCAATCTTCGGCGTAGTATCTCCACCTGACCAGAAGGAAGATGCTATGGCCTTAGAGGGGATCATCCAAGACCACATGAATCTCTCAGAGTCTGTCCCTGAACTCCTCAAGCTCTTCTACGACGGGGCCAAGTACAACATGATGGCTTGGGAAGTGGCTTGGGATCAGATTGCAATCTACGACCCAGTTAAGGAGATGTCAGACCTCACCGCCTCAGCAGCTACCAGAGTAGAAGTTGACCACAAGCACATTAACTACATCCGCCGCTTGGATTTCCGCAATGTCCACTGGGATCGCACAGTGCAGCCTACCCAAGTGGATAGTCGAGGGCGGTTCCTAGGCTACACGGAGATGGTAAATGGCACTGAACTGCTGGAAAGGATGCAGTACCTAGAGGACGAGGGAGTCCTAGCAGGGCAGCTTAAGGACCTAGCTACTAAGCTCAAAGGCTCTGAGCGCCATCCCGGAGACTTCCGAGAGGCTACAGATTGGACAGGCGCACTCTCCACTACTACCAGCAGGGAGGAGACTGACTGGGGAAGCATCTTCTCAGGAGCGGATTCTAATCGCCCCACGGCTGCCCTAGAGGCATCCAATAAGCTCTTCAACCTAACAACCCTCTTCGTGAGAATTCGCCCTTCCGACTACGGTATTGGGTCAACTGGTAAGGGAGACCGCTTCCAGATTTGGAAGATGCAGATAGTAAACCGCGACACTATCATCTACTTCCAGCCCTTCGTAGGAGCCTACGGGCGCTTCCCAATTGGCCTAGCTCACGCGATCGAAGATGGGATGGGAATGCAGACCCAGTCCTACGGCGAGATGGCAGTCCCACTACAAGACGCCACTACTCGCATTATGACCATGCGCCTAGACTCAGCCAAGCGAGCTATCCAAGATCGGGGAATCTACAATCCGCAGATCATCCGAGCTGACCATATTAACTCCTCAGCCCCCGCAGCTAAGATCCCAGCGATCCCCAGTGGCCTAGTTGACAGCGATCTTAGCCAAGCTTACCGGCCAATCCCCTACGATGCACGGGGAACCGAAGGCCTAATCCAAGATGCGGTCCAGCTTGAGAACTGGCAGAAGGAGCTTAGCGGAGTTAACTCGGCTACTCGGGGGCAATTCACCAAAGGGAACCGCACCTTAGGCGAGTTCGATACAATTATGGGCAATGCCGAGAACCGCCTCCGCCTGCCCAACATTGTAATCGAGCACCGGATGCTGGCTAAGATCAAAGAGGCCATCAAACTTAACCTCCTCATGTATGGAGAGGACACCATCATTATTAGCCCACGCACTGGAATGCCAGTAGAGCTATCTATTCAACGCCTGCAGCAACATCGTATGGAGTTCGAGGTAGCAGATGGCTACATGCCTAAGGGCAAGATGGTTAACAGCGAGATGCTTCTACAGATCATGCACCTAATCGCCCAGAGTCCGAATCTCCAGCAGGAGCTAGGCTACCAGCTGCCTTCCATGCTCTCACACTTGGCGCAGCTTAGCGGAGTTCGCGGCTTCGATCGCTACGCTATGGCAGCAGAGCAAGACGCAGCTCATAACTACATGGGCATGATGGCAACCCAGCAAGCTATTATGCAAGCTGTCCAACAGCTGCAGGAGCAAGCTGGTATGCAGCCAATGCAAGATCCTAATCAACAACCACCTGAGGGACAACAATGATTATTGGACTGAGCGGCCCGCAAGGCGGCGGCAAGGACACCATCGGCAAAGGCTTGGCTGAGATCTTCCTCCTAGACGTGGATCGGTTTGCAGCTAAGCTCTACGACATGGCCAGAGCCTTCGACCCAGCCTTCCACCCCCTGATGCCCCACTCCGAGAAGGACGGCTACGTCCTAGGAGACCCAGCTCTCGGCACTCGACGCAACTTCCTAGAGAAGCTCGGCACCGAGTTCGGACGGAATCTAATCCATTCCAATCTCTGGACTAAGGCGACTATGCATCGAGTAGGAATCTTGCCAACCATCCTAGTGGACGTTCGCTACGAGAACGAAGCTGAGGCCATCCGAGACGCGGGGGGATTAGTAGTTCACCTGCGGCCAGACTGGACAACCTTTGGCGGCAAGCACCCTAGCGACCATGCCCTAAGTCCGCAAGCAGGAGATCTAGTAGCCCCTCTCGTAGCCGGCAACTATGAAGCCGATCTCCAATTCATCGCTGACAAGATCGCCTCCCGTTTCGAGCGGAGAAGTGGTAACTAAGCGCAGCGTCATTTGACTTGGGGTGATGCTGGTATTAGCGTTAAGCGGCTAGCCCCTGCTGCTCCTAGCAGCTGTGGGCGTTGGCGTAGCTAAATACTGGCATCTGGGCCCACAAGTCACTAATGTAGTGAGAACGACACCCATGAGCCTAATACCGCTATCCCAGATCAAACCTATGGTCTCCCTCTCTGAGATTCATAGCTTGGATCAACAGTTAACAGAAGCTGCTGCGCTCGAATTAAGGAAGAGCCCGCACTTGTTATCCTATCTGCAAAAATCACATTTGATTGCCCTAGCTGAAGTTGGTAAAATCAAGGTAATTGGAGTAGATGAGTCTGATGTGAAGGCCCGCCTTAGCCGCGCACTGACTAGAGTGGAAGTCTTAGAAGCCATCTTAGATATCCCCCACACAATCCCCCAAACTGAATAAGAGGAAACAACATGTCTATTCTAGCATCCCTGTTCGGCGGCACTGCCCCGACAGCCGCTGCCCCTAGCCCAGCTGCCGGCCAAGCCCCAGTACCAACTCCAGGCCAAGCTCCCACCCAAAGTCAGTCCGCAGCACCTACAAGTATCCCTACTGGCCAAGCAGCTGATCCAACAGCAGCCGCTCAAAAGCCAGAAGGCGTAGCAGCCCTCTTCGATCTCTTCGCGGCTAATGAGGGCGAAACCGGTAAGCAGGCAGGCGCTCCTGAGCTGAACTTGACCTCAGACCTGCTAAGGCAGGCTACCAAAGATATCAACTTTATGCGCGGCGTTTCAGAAGAGATGATCGGCCAAGTTCAGCAAGGCGATACTAACGCCCTGATGGCCCTCATCCAGACCGCCGTTCGCAATGGCTATGAGTCTGCTATGCTGGACTCAACTCAGCTTGCTGGTCGATTCGCAGGTGCTCGCTCAGACTTCGCCGCCCAACAGGCTACCAAAGGTATTCGGAGTCAGGTCATTGAGTCTCAGGTGGAGGTAGAAAATCTGTCTCCAGCGGCTCAGACTATGTTCCGTCAAATTGCAAGTAAGGTAGCGGAACGGAATCCGACCGCTACTGCCAATGAGGTTAAGGCCCAAGCCACTGCACTACTGCAACAGCTGGCTCAGGAGTTCAACTTCCAAGGCAAAGCGCAAGCGGCCCGAAAGCCAGTCGAAGATGACTGGTCTAAGGTCTTCGGTTAATTCCAAGACAGGAGACTACCTATGTCTATTCTCTCCCAGATGTTCAACACTACCGCTAACCACAGCAAGTTGAACACTACTAGCCTCGCGGCTAATATCCTGCGTTTCGCTCCAAACGGTACCGCTCCACTGTTTGCCATCACCGGCGCAATGGGCAGCAAGTCTGCTAAAGCAGTCGAGCACGGTTACTTCTCCAAGACCATGGCCTTCTCTAAGTTGGTCACCGAGTCTGAGACTCAAGACAGTGATACCACAATTACTGTCACAGCTACAGCCGGCACTGGCTTAGTAGTTGGCCAAGTTCTGCACTGCTTCTCCACTGGCGAGAACCTGCTGATTACTGCCGTAGCGCCTACTTCCATTACCGTTCAACGCGCTTTCGGTCGCGTAGCCGCAGCCGTGATCCCAGACGGCACCGAGCTGTTCGTAGTAGGTACTGCCTACGCCGAAGGTTCTGCCCGTCCTGATCCTCGAAGCATTCAGGCTGTCTACGTCAGCAACTTCACTCAGATCTGGCGCAACGCTTGGGCGCTGACTGATACTGCACGCGCCTCCATGGCCGAAGCCGGTTGGTCTAATATCGCCGAATCCCAGAAGGACTGCGGTTACTTCCACGCTGCTGAAATGGAAGCTGCTATGTTCTTCGGTCAGAAGTTCATGGGCACCGGTGCCAACGGCCAGCCACTGCACGCCACTCAAGGTATCATTGATACTGTACGCGAACTGGCCCCTAGCAACACTGAGGACTTTGCCGGCACAGCAGTAGACTACGACGATCTGATTGACGTGTTCAGCTTGGCCTTCACCATGTCTGCGGACGTGAGCAATCCTACTGTACGTATCGCCTACTGTGATACCACTGCTATGCGCTCCCTGCAGCGTATGGGACGCGAGTACGGTAACCTGCAGATGACCATGAAGGAAGATACCTTCGGCCAGTCCTTCGTCGAAGTCACCTTCTACAAGGGCCGTATCCTGTTCAAGGAACACCCGCTGTTCCAAGAGCTGGGCATCGACTCTGGTCTGGTGGTCGTAGTAGACGTTCCCGCTATCAACATCGCCTATCTGGAAGGCCGCAAGCAGAAGTCTGAAAACTTCGCAGCTCAGCAAGGCTCCTACGGCGGCGGTAGCCAAGGCGCACCTTCCGGTAGCTTGGACGGCGTTGACGCAGTAGGCGGCAGCATCCTCTCTGAGGGCGCTATCGAAGTCCTGAACCCATTCGGCTGTCTGGTGCTCAATGGCTTCACTGCGGTCAAGCCTAAGATCAACTACACTGCAGACTATCCCTAAGCCTTAACGGCTTTGATAAGGAGCACCTCTTCGGAGGTGCCCTTTTATTTTGCTCAAATTCAAGGAGTTAGCTATGTCTAATAATCCACAAGCCCCTGAGGGCATCGCTGAAATTCTCAAGGAGCAGGCAACTGCTGCTTCGCAGATCACCGCCGGTATGGCCAACTCAGGCGTAGGCGCTAACGTGGTAGTGGATAAGCCACAGACCGCCAAGGTCAGCGCAGACTACACTTCAGTCCATGTATCTACTATTCAGGGGGTCAAGGGCGTCTCCAGTAAGGGCCGCTTCTGCTGGTCTAAGGACTCTCTGAAGGCTGATGAGCCTCGCCTGAAAGCCCTGCTGAAAGCTGGTCGGGTATCCAAGAACTTCTAAGCCTAGGGGGGCTAGTATGATCTCTTTCGAAAGTTTTAGAGAGGGTCTCTGGGGAATGACCGGCAGGCCGGATATCCCAGTCGGCCCCTACTTAGCAAGTACTCTAGCAGCCATCTGTCGGAGCGGGAATTACCCAGAAGACATTATAACCGTCTACTCTAATTCCTGCTCCGATGGATTCTCAGAACTCCCAGCTCCAGGGTATCATCGACTAGCTGGTTGGCGTCTAGGGGCTTTCCAAATGCCTGCGCCTGATGGCCTCTCAGTCAGACGTGTTCTTAATGGGCAATTGGAGTTCGACTTAGACGAGGAGCGTTGGGGAGAGGAACCACTCGTTCTTCTAAGCAGCACTGAGCCTCAAGCCCTTAATCGCATGATGCGCGAATGCGGTGCTAAGCCAGCCTTGACTTACGCTGCCGGATCTGCCCAAGTCCTTGTACCGCCCAATCTCTGGCGAAGTGAAGCTCCAGATGGGTATTACGACACCGTAGGGCTTAGTCTAGTGATGCTCACCTCTAATGAGAGCAGGGGCTGGAACTGGGCTAACCCTCAAGGTACTGGTGAAGCCACTGGTACAAAAGGACTTTCTGGTAACAACCCTGATGCAGTAGAGCCTTGGGTAATGGAGGACTCTTCCTATATCTGGCAACTGGAGAGCTGCTTGGATCTGGTAACCCTAGGCACTGCAGCTTCCATGCTACGCTTTGCGGGTCAGGAGCGCGAGGGCGCTTTAATGTACCAAGAGTTTCTAATCAGTCTGCGTCGCTATAGTGCGGATAGGGCAGATGATCTAGTGGAGGCACAAAATGCACTAGGCTTTTAACTAAGGAGGCTGCAGTGGAATTAGCGGAAATCCCGGCTGGGATGGTAGTAGTCGCACTGCTCGCTGCGGGAGCTAGGATTGGAATGGCGGAGGCTAGGCTGGGAATGCGCGGAGTATGCTCTACGCTAATGACAGCTGCCTTCTTAGCCATTTCAACCTTTCCCTACCTCTTAGAGAGTAGCCTGACCCCCGGAGCTAGGACATTGGCAGTTGCTGCAGTGTCCTTTTTCTCTAGGGATTTACTGGACATCCTGCTAGTCTTAAAGCGGCAAGTTAGAGAAGATCCTCTTGGCTTGCTACGAGACTTCCTAAATTGGAGAAGGGGCAAAGATGATTAACCTTATAATGGCCGCAGCATTCCTGATGATGGTCCACGAACTAGTTTCCTTGGAAGACATCAAACTCTTAGCAATGCCAATGGCCACGATGATTGCATGGCACTTCTACTACCTTTGCGAATTCGCAGGGGCCTTATTGGAGATTCCGGTCTTAATAGACTCGACTCAGCTAGGGGCTTTGCTTGTAGCTACAGTAGGAAGTGCGTGGATTCTCTGGATTAGAGAGCGGAGGCTAGGATGAGCTTATTCAAGGGGCTTGGTGAATCTCGGGAGGCTCCCGAGGAGCTGAGCGATGACATTAAATCCCTAGTGGATGACGAGATCGCCGACAGCTGGGGGCGCGTTCCTAATAGCTGGCGCACTACAATTACTGCTGCTCAGGTAGAAGAGTTCCTTGGCGGGGTGGCTGCTAAGATCGTTCGACTTGCACCAGAAGCTCCTGCCAGAGAATTAACCATCTACCTCCTAGGAAAGGCAGAGAGTCTATTAACTGGAGGGGGCGGTGGCGGTGGGACTCCTGTGGTAATAATCAGTCCAGATGCTGGGAACCGACTAGAGCAGCGAATCAACGGACTCTACGTGCCGTCTAACGTGGATGGCGGAACATTCTTTTAATTGAGGATTTAATAATGGCTCAAAGAATTCAACTCAAGCGCGGTAACTTTGCAGCACTCCCTAATAGCGGAATGCTTGCAGGCGAGCCAATGATCACCTTAGACCGGGGCACTCTCCACGTTGCTACCGATGCATCTTCTAAGCTGGCGATAGTTCCTGCTATCGATGCCCTGACTACTCTGGCAGCTATCTCAACAGATGACCTACTACTGGTACATGATGCTTCTGAAGAATCCGGGCAGATGGAGAAGAAGATCCCCTTCGCTGCATTCAAGGCTGCTCTTAATATTCCCACTGCCTCTACTGATGAGAAGGTTGCGGTAGTAGATGGGGGAACAGCCGGCTACATCTGGGGCACCGATGGTACTGATGGTGTTATTAGAATGGGCAACAGCATGAAATGGCAGAAAGATCCCGGTAACGGCTTCGTAATCTTAGACGTGGTTGTGATCGACGGCGGCACGTTTTAACTAAAAGGAGGCCATCTATATGAGCCAGACAATTATTCTAAAAAAGTCCGCAGTAGCTGGGAAGATCCCACAAGCCGCAGACTTGAAAATAGGAGAGGTCGCCATCAATATGGCCGACCGAATCCTCTACTTCAAGGACTCCAGTGGGGAAGTTAAATCCATTAAAGGCGAGCCTACTGGTGGTGGTGGAGGTGTTGAAATAGTTATTAGCACAGACGAGCCAGCGGAGCCTTACGAGGGAATGTTCTGGGCGCAGCCAATATTAGAGTAATAAAAGGGGGAGTTTTATGGCTGATATTGTGCCGGGGCAGGCGTATGACTGCATCCTGACCTTAACCCTGAAAGGCAACTCAGGAATCATTCCAATTAGATTCTTGAGGGGAAATACAACAATGTTGACTTCTGGAACTTTCTACTACCGGATGGGGACTTCAGGATCGTGGGTTAGTACAACTATGGCAAACCCTAGGAATATCTCGTATACTAATAATATAATGCAGATTGGCTTCAACTGGTCTAAGAGTGGCAATGACTATACCACCTTTGTCATTAGGAGCACTGCTGCTTTAGTAGGGTTTAGAATATCTCAAAAAGCGCCACTTAGTGGGGTTATAGGCAACGGCTTCATGATGTACGGTGTTCAAAATTGCGAGAACTTGGAGAGTGCTGATATACCGGATATTTCTGGAGTTACTAGCGTAGGGAATACCTTCCTATATCAATATGCTAGTACTACCAACCTTACGAGTTTAGAGGTGCCGGATACCAGTAAAATTACTAGCGTAGGCAGCTTCTTTATGTATGGTTTCATGGGGGATTTGCGGCGCCTAGTTCATGCTGAAGTTCCTGATACCAGTAATATTACTAGTGCGGGATCGGGATTTTTAGGGGCATACTTTAGAAATTGCTTTAGTATAACTAATGCGGTGGTTCCGGATATAAGCGGATTGTCAAGTGCCGGAGACTCTTTTATGATTAACTACTTTGAGGGATGCCAGAATCTGACTAGCATACCGGTACCAGACACTGGAAATTTTACGAGCGTAGGGAATTCCTTTATGAATTCTTATGCCCTTAGATGCTCCAGTGCTACCGAGGTGGCGACTCCTAATCTTAGCAACGTAACAAGTGCGGGAGCGGGATTTATGGTATCCTATGCCGCACGCTGCACTAATTTAATAAAGCTAAAGGCACCGGATATTAGCAAAATAGCCAGTGTTGGTACAGGACTTTTCCTATCTGAATACGCCGCTGACTGTGCTAATTTACGCAGCTTAGAATTACCGCCCCTCGATGCTTTGGCCGCTCCTTCAACGCTTTCCAGTAGCTTTATGGATAGGTACGCATTCGGGACTACTTCCTTGGAGGAGCTTATCTTGCCCAACTCTACTAATGGGTACTCACAATCAGATATATTTTTGGAAGTCCCAGCAGCATTGGAAATTGTGGGCAAAACAGAGGATATAGATTCTTGGACACCACTATTATCCAATGGCCGCACACTGAACATTAACAACGTGACAACACTAGCAGCTCCCTCGCCTTTGGCTGGCCGCTTTAAGCTAAGATTATATCACAATGGTGAGTGGCTGGAGAGCAAATGAACGACGATTACCAAGGGTTCTAAGAAATGAAATTAAGCACAATGCAGCAAATCTTTACAATAAACATTGCCAAGCTAATTCTTTTCGCCGAAGAAAACGATTACGGTTTAACCTTCTCAGACGCCTACAGGGACCCTAGAGTCCACGGCGAGTTTGGGGAGAAGAAATCATACTCGGCAGCTCGTAGCGTTCACAAGGTGCGATTGGCAGTAGACTTTAACCTCTTCTACGCAGGAGTGTTCCGTACCGAGACATCGGCTCATCGGAAGTTGGGAGAGTATTGGGAATCCCTACATCCACTAAATCGTTGGGGTGGTCGCTGGAACGACGGCAACCATTACTCGATGGAATATCAAGGCTCTAAATAGGAGATAAACTATGGCGAATCCTCATAGTGGACGTTGGAAACTTCCCGATAGCTGCTGGCCTTCTAGGCACGAGGGTCGCTTAAAGGAGCCATGTACGGGGGAAGAATGGGGGGGAGGTGGGCCACCAAAGCCTAGCGTTTGGGGAGGTGAGTGGCACGGGCTAATTACTAGAGGCTGTAGGGGATCTACCTGCGGCTACGGTAATAGGCCAGAGTACGGAGGTAGCTATGTGTTCGGCAGCTTAGCCAGCGCCATGCCTGACGGATCTCCCTTTGCCTTAGGCGAAATCAATTTCAAGTACCTACAGTGGAGTAGGTCTTTTCAAGTCCAGGTTGGACTCGATGTAGATGTTAGAACCCATCTGGGGCTAGGGTGGGACAAGTCCCCGAAGATCCAGTTGGAGTTCCCAGATTTCGGCTATGTCACAGATTGGGAGTCTATTGGAGATACCGCAACATTCTTAGGAACCTTCTCATGGACTGATAGCTTGAATTCCTTATCTGAGGTTCAAGTTATCGTAAGAACCGAGGTTTGGTCATGAAACTTGTAGAAGCTAGTATATTCCTTTCCTTGGTCTTAGTCTTAGCAGGTTATACTTACCAAGGATATCAGATAGATTCCTTAGAGGATGCGCTGGAAAACTCCAGACAGCAGGCTTTAATCTTGGAGCAGCGAGTGGCCGGAGAGCGAGAAGCCTTCCAGCAAGCCCTCAACCTAGCTGCCTCCCTAAGAGAGGGAGATGCTAGGCTCCAAGCTGCAGCCTCAAGACTAGACTCGGCAATTAAGAAATTAGGAGAACAGCATGTTAAAACCGATCCCTGCTTTTATACTCGGCCTGACCCTTCTACTATTGACGGGCTGCTCTCCAAAGAAACCTCTATTAGTCCCCCATGAAGTTTCCCTGCCACCCATCTCTCTCTTAGACGAGTACCTAACCCCAGTGCCCCTGCGGTCTACCCCGACGACCTATGGGGAATATTTAATCGACAGCTATTATATGCGAGCAGTCACCCACGAATACGAGGTACGCTTAGATGAGCTCAGACAATTATTCGATTCCCTTAAATGCGTACCCATTAGCGAGTACTGAGGGCAGGGCTATACCCTTCGAGGTTATTCGCCCAGGATGGGCTATGGGGCTAGGTCCCGGCTCTGTAGTGGAAATGCCTGATGAGGTTAATCTTGTAACTCTACATGCCTCAGTGCCATTACTGCTCCAAGAGCTTGGCAACCTTAAGCCTTCTCCCGTCCCAGAACTCCGGGCGCTAAGCGAAACTCCGCAGATGCGGACAGTCTATCTACCAGCTGGGCAGCATCAGCTAATTCTCTGCCGCTGGATTCAGGTCAGTGCAGAATGCACTATCAATGGTCACGTCTTATGGCAACAGATGCGCCCCACTACCCAATGGAGGAAATGATATGAGCACTCGTGGATTCAGCATCCCCTTGGACATGGGGGCTTCTATTGCTGGCATGATCGGCAAGACCGGTAACAATACCGCAGGTGAGGATTCACCCTCAGCCCCAACCCCTGCCCGAATAGTAGACATCCGCAACGTAATGCCTACTGAGCTTGGATACTTTAGCGCATATGGGCCAATTAAGGTTAATACAGATCGCCAATATGAGCTTCAACCTCATGAATTCAAGTATACCGAGTTCGAGGAAGATGAGCTTAACCGCCCATTGGCCGCTCTTAAAAAGGCACGCATCCAGCATGTGATCCCTTATGAGACTGCTTCCGGAGTCAGGGTTTATATCATCCTAGCTGAGACCGGGATCTTCGTTCGTAACAATATGGCTGCTCTAGGAGAGGAGATAGAGGAGCCTGAGAAAGTTGTAGGCCCAGCTGACGTAGTAGAAGTACTTATCCCAGACGAGGGAATCTTCAACCTCTGGACTTACGCATTCCTAGATGGTAGCCTCTACTGCTACTTGCAGAATCGAGAAGAAGTTTATATCTTCGGCGATCTTGGCATCCACTTATCCCTTGATACCTTAGAGGTTGAATACCGTAAGATTCGAGAATGGGAATCAGACATCCTTCAAGTAGTAGCTGCTAAGCCTAGCTTCCTGAACATGGAAGGCCAGATCGGAATCTTTCGAGCAGGTAACCGCCTAGGGTTCTGGGACTCAGACAATGCCATTGCTTGGAGCAGCGCCTTCAATAAGATGGACTTCACCCCAGATGTCGTGAGCCTAGCAGGTGTTACCAAGTTTACTGCAATGACTGGCGGGATCGTAGCCATCATCTCCACCACACGCGGGTTTATCATCTACTGCTCAAGCTGTGTATTGGTTGCATCCCCTACTGGAAGTGAGGAGCAGTGGTCTGCCGACGTTGTCTTAGCGGAGACTGGAATCGACTACTACTTCCAAGCTACCTCAGGTAGTAACCCTGAGCAGCATTTTGCTTGGACTAAATCCGGCTTGTATCGAATCCTGAATGGGCGTGCAGAGGCAATCCTAGAAGATGACTTCCGCGCCTTGAAGGCTCAGAGTGGCTATGACAATGAGATGCTCTATCGTCTAACCGCAATCGACGACACATACTTAGTGATTAGCCGAGCTCCTATTTGGCACGAGCGGCCAGCTAAGTCAGACTTTGTTATTGGGAATATTAAGGGCGAGAAGGGCGACTATCCTTTCTACATCCCTAGTGTAAAAGTTCCCACGCCTGAGCTTGGAGTGGGATGGCAAGATGTACTAGAGGGGCGCTACCCCGGACTGGAAAACCCGAACTTGGACGATGATTGGATTTTGGAAGATCCTGATATGCCTAGTTTGGACGAAGGCAAGCCTCTTATTCCCTTCTTTACAGGATATGCCTATCAGACTCCTACTAACTTCCACCTGCTCAGCACTCCGTGGAGTGACGTAACTATTCCTATTCCTGAGTTTCAAAGCACGCTATTCCCAGAGATCACTATTAAGAGAGCAGACGGCTACTATTATCCTGCGGACACTGGAGTAATAACAGACCCTTGTAAGGATAAGGCTCCCAACCCAATACCTACTGAAGTCAGGCACCGCAAGATGACCTCTTCGTATGAGTGGAACGCTAGGCTAAATGGCTTTTGGGGAGGCAGTAATAAGTTTATAGATAAGGCCGGACAAGAGTTCTACGACCTATTTCAGAGCTCATTACAGCAATACGCAGAAGACATTACTTATCTGTGGGGGCATGTGGGAGGCTCAGAGGGTATAGGTGCGCTTGAGCGGCTCTACGATGACTACAGTCAATGTTCGGCACTGCGTGAGTCTATTGACAATCTGTACATCTACGGGTGGCAAATGCAGGGGGTGGATCTAGCCATGAGCTACCCTGGGGAGTTCTCAGACATCCCTTGGCCCACCCTAACACCTCCTGAGGTGGAGACCCCGTCTAGTTGGTATGACCCAACTAATGGCTATACCGAAGAGCTGCACGAGTATTATAAGCACTTCTTTCAGCCTGAGAGTCCAGTCCCTGGAACTTCCATGGTCAAGTATCATGAGAATAATGTCGCTGCTAAGGTCCCATTTCCTCAAGTCCCTCTTCACGTAGAAGTTGATAGCTGCAGTCTAAAAGTTTGGGCCTTCGCAGATACTGTAAACTTTACTAGGATCATGTGGCTGGAGCCTATGATTTATGCTGAAGGTAGAAGGCGTAAGCCGCTTCCAGGAATTTGGGGATTATACGAAGAGGACGACCCAGTACCTAATTCGCCGATGGACATTTACAGGAGCCCTGCTGGATCTGAGACGTGGGCTTTTGCTCACGGGATTCGCTGGGAATTTCCCTATGCCCTGTACCCCTCCAGCTTCTTAAACAAGGACTGGGAAACAATCAAAGAGATGCTAGATCCTGCTAATAGGTCTAAGTATCCCGAGTTGTGGGTAGCAATCTTTGAAGCCGAGGTGTCAGGCTTGGGATATGCTGATCGCGTTTCCTCTTCTTGGACTAGGTATATTAAGACCATTAGCCGAGCTAGGCTATGGTTAACTAATCCAGAGGGGGAGTGCAATCCGCCGTTTCCAGCTCAGAAGATTCGCGAAGAGGGGGATTTCGAATTCGAGGAGGTGATCTTAGACCAGAATGAGGGCGGGGAGTTCGATGACTACCTATGGCCTTGGAGCAAATACCCTGAGAACTTGAATGAGAACTCAGGCTATCCTGATCCGCCAGAATGGACTTGGCCAATAGACATGTCTTACGGGGCTACTTACCGTAAGGGGACTAGGATGCCTTACTATCCAATCTATGATAAGGCTTGGGTATTAGATCTTCCTTTGGCTAAGTGGGGCAGCTTGGACTGGCCGCACTCATTGGTATTCTCTACCCATCCGGCTGGTGGAATGGGGGCGTCCATTATTCCAAGTGAGGATTATTCTACTGGCCGCCCTTCGCCCATTAAGCAGTTTGATACTCGGGGGACCGTGGACAGCATTATGCCCTTCGGCATCGTCCCTAAGTTTGTAGTTCCTAGACAGGCTTACTGGGAAGATCCCTATAGCTGGTACTCGGTTAAGGAAGAGTTATACGATACCCCGATGGTTACTTACCCGTCTGAGATCCTAATGCAGCATGGACTTCCAACACTCCTCAATCGAGGTGGTACAGGAGGAAGGCTGACCGTAGAGGCAACTAGCCTAACCCGTGACGGGTTTACTAAGATGGTCGGGCTAAGTGGGGATGGGGTTACCCATGCCACTATACAAGTACTAGCGTCTTTCCACGGCGGTGCGTTCGGAACAGTAATGCCTTTGGCGATTACCCCTAACTACCCAATGTACTTGTCTAATCAGCAGTCTTACGTTGGCACCTTTAACCTAGAACCTGCGGGTCTTGGGTCTAAGATGTACCAAGATTTTAGGGCGCCTTTTGTCTTAGTAGGGAAGGAGTTTCAAATAACTGTAGCAGGGCACTTTGCATTGCAGAAGTTAATATGCTATGGTCAACCTACAGGCGGAGTTCGCTTTTTCCCAACCGAATATACAGGATGGTAGGAGATTATTATGGCTACTTGGAGCAGGGATAATCCTAGCGGCTCGTCCGCTAATACCCCAAGAAACTACACTGACACCTCTACGACCACCGCAGGTCCTCAGACCCAAACCCAGAGCACCCCCCAGACGGGGGGCAGCTCTTCTACCACTAGTGGTAGTAGGCAGTGGGCGCAAAACACTAGTGGGGCGAAGAAAACCACTGAGCAGATCGTGCAGTCTACTGTCAATAAGAACATGGACGACGAAGCGTATGCTATGCTAATGAACTTCCTTCGAGAGCAGGCCATGGGCGGCTCAGAGATGGATAAGCAGCGCAGGCAAGAGATCTGGTCTGAGATCGCAATGAATCAGGCTCAGCGGCAAGGGTACTCTAAGGAAGCGGCGATCATCGATTCTACTGCTGCAGCCTCTGCCCAGATGAGTCAAGCCCTAGAGCAGATGCTCCCAGCTATTACGGCTGGAGTTGATGCTGCAGGGACTAGTGGATCAGCCATGGCGGCACTCCTCAGCTCTCAGGCTGCTGAGCGGGTCTCCCGTAACGCAGCCCAGCTTCAGTTGGAGGCGGCTATTAGCTACGGCCAGATTGCCAACCAAGCTTCGGGTATCATCTCAGAGCTGCTTAAGATCGACGACAAGGCGGCTGACCGCTTCTTGGAAGGTCTCAACATAGCCAAGGGCGCTCGAACATCATCGTCAACCACGACTAACAGAACCCAGCAGGAGAATTGGAGCGAGGCAGTTCGAGGACAGGAGAAGAGTTCTCAGACAATTAATTCCACTAACTGGGCCAACACTAATGTGGTTACT
>WPCH01327165.1_pt1 | contig 17871 bp, 16 predicted proteins | sample 5399881 | NCBI WGS metagenome assembly WPCH01 (sample SAMN12869468, study PRJNA574797) | sludge metagenome | isolation source: wastewater treatment of pH5 | place: China:Beijing | collected 2019-05-20
ATTTGGCTCTGAACTATTTCATACATGTTGGTGACTGAACCCACGGCTAGTTCACCGGTGAGGTCGAAGAAGTTCAAACAGGTTCCGCAGCTTAGAATGTCTACTCCCCCCCGGGCTAACTTTTGCAAATCAGACACGGTATCCGCACCGTGTACTGCAAGCTTCACCCCACTATTATAGAGTAACACTTTTGCTGGCAGATCCTCTAGCTCCGTTAGGGCATAAACAAAACCTTTCATCAAGACACGTCCTAGCTCTTCGTCACCGGTTCCCATTTTGTCTGAAGCTAAGACAACGACCTTTTTGAGAGATCCAGTCTGAACCTGGGGTTCGCTAGTGCCTTCATTTGAAGTATCGCCCATAGTAATTCGTATGATGTGCCTACTATCATGAACTGTCTCCAGGCTATGGGTTAAGCCCATTTGTTTCGCCATCTTCTCTAGATTTTGGAGTGCGATGAAGTTATCAACAACTACCTCAAGCTGACCAGTGGACATTTCCTTTAGGGCCTTCTTTGTCTCAATAACGGGCAAAGGACAGGTTAAGCCCGTGGCATCAACGATTCTTTTCATTTCACCAAAATCTCCTTGTCTTCCAAGTTTGAAACAGTACCTACAATCCCGCAGGGCAGCCCTAGCATCCCAAGTTCAGCAATCAAGTCTTCGCCTTCACTTGCAGGAACACTGACCAAGAGCCCACCTGAAGTCTGGGGATCATAAAGTATTTCTTCAATGCCAAAGGGCACTTCAGACTCTACTTCTACATGCTTTTCCAGGAAGTTTCTGTTGCGCTGTGCCGCACCTGTAATCAAGAACTCCTCGGCATAGAGCAGTGCTTCTGGAATATGTGGAACTTGCTTACTGAAGATCACGGCGGCCGCTTGTTTATTGAGCATCTCATGCAAATGACCTAAAAGGCCAAAACCAGTCACGTCAGTACAAGCATGAACAGTATATTTTCTCACTATTTCTGCCGCATACTTATTTAGAGTCGTCATAGACTTTATAGCCTGGCCCAGAGCAGCACTTGACGCCTCGCCAACACGATCTGCACTACATACAATTCCTACGCCCAGCGGCTTCGTTAAGATTAGCACATCTCCAGGCTTACAACCTATGTTCGTATAGACTTTTCGAGGATCAATTAGACCTGTCACTGATAACCCATACTTTACGTCTACGTCATCTATAGAATGCCCACCGGCTAATACGGCACCGGCCTCCATCACTTTTTCGCTTCCGCCCTGGAGCATCCGGCTCAGAATATCTAGATTCATCTTGCTAGGGAAGCAGACAATGTTGAGTGCGGTCTTGGGTACAGCCCCCATGGCATAAATGTCACTGAGGGCGTTTGCTGCTGCAATTTGACCAAAGACATAGGGATCCTCCACCATAGGTGGGAAAAAGTCCAATGTCTGCACCATGGCCAAGTCTTCTGTGAGTTGATATACGGCAGCATCATCGGAGTGTTCAAACCCCACGAGAAAATTAGGGTCTTCTACCTTAGGCAACTTAGCTAAAACGCTTTCTAGGACCTCCGGTCCAAGCTTAGCAGTTCAACCTCCACCTTTACAAAAAACCAGATCTTTTGCCACCGCCATTCACCTCGTTTCTTCTAGTTCGATGACTTCATCATATTTTAGTTGTAGCTCTGCGGCCTTCTCCAAGAGATATTCTCGTTGTTCATGGTTAATGAGCCAAACGAGGCCACACTCAGCGCTGATTTGAACAGGCATGGGAATCAGTCTGCCAGGTAAGGCCTGCGATTTAAACGCCCGTTCCCAAGCCATGGCCTCCGTTGTAGTCCTAAACGTCACCACAACCTTAGATTCAGCCATGTGATCCCACCTCTTTTTTTGAGCAAATGCGCTCCAGGGCACTGATTGCCATATCCAGCTCTTCTTTGGAGTTTAAGTGGGATAAGCTAAAACGCACCGCTCCCCGCTCCAAGGTTCCAAGGGCACGGTGCATTAGGGGAGCACAGTGTCCGCCTGAACGGGTATAAATTTGATAATCATCCGCCAGGAGCTGGCTGACGAGATTCGGGTCTAAATGACGGAGATTAAGGGCTAAAATTGGACAGCGATTCTCCGAAGAAAAGTCTCCATAGACTTCTATTCCTGGGATTTTCCGAACTTCCTCATAAAAGTAGCTAAGTAACCCTGCTTCGAACTGGCGGATGTTTGCAAGGCCAACCTCCTTGAGATAGCGTACCCCAGCTAAGAGACCTGCAACCCCAGGGGTATTAAGGGTGCCGGCCTCGAGGGACTCTGGCATTTCCCCAGGATGGGTCTTGGAAAAGGTTTGAATCCCGCTCCCTCCTACTTTTAAAGGACGCAATATCAAATCTGGCTTGACGTAAATACCCCCAACACCTTGGGGCCCATAGAAGCCTTTATGACCCGTAAAGCAGAGGATATCAACGGATTGCTCTCTGAGATTATAGGGATGCCAGCCCACTGTTTGAGCGCCATCCACAATAAAAACCAGATCATGTTCGCGGCAAAACTCACCCAGATAATCCAGTTCAACCAAGTTGCCTGTTACATTCGAAGCATGGGTACAAACAATAGCCCTGGTATTGGGCCGTAAATAATCGTGTAATCCAGAAAAGTCCACCACTCCAAGGGGATCTGCCTCGAGAATGGTAACTTCGATTCCTCGAGTCTCCAGACAATACAATGGGCGTAAGACACTATTATGCTCGAGCTCTGTTGTAATTACATGATCGCCAGGATTAAGTACCCCAAACAATGCAAGGTTTAAGCTTTCGGTAGCACCAGAAGTAAAAGCAATACAGCTTGGATCTTCGCCTCCAAGAAAGTCTACTAACTCGCATCTTGCCTCAAAAACAAGGCGGCTGGCCTCTAAACTAAGATGGTGGCCTCCCCGTCCACTATTTCCAACTTGCTCCAGAGCCAAAGTCATGGCTTGAGCTACTGCAGCTGGTTTGGGATAGGATGTGGCTGCCTGATCTAAATAGATCATAGAACTCCTCTTTTCATTTCTCGTTTCACTCCAGCAATCCTGCACCTACCACATGGCTACAGTTCCGTCTACGCGACTTTCTGTGCCGCCTACGAAGGTTCCATTCTCCATTCTTAGGATTACCTGACCCCTACCATAACTTGCGTTACCTTCTGTTATGGTTATTTCGTGACCCATTTGCTCTAATTGGTGGGCTATGGATGAAGGCAAAGTCTTTTCCAAATGCACTTGCTTACCCTTAATCCATTGAAAGCGGGGAGCGTCTAGTGCAGCTTGAGGGTTGTGCCCAAAATCCGCAAGGTTCATCACTACCTGCACGTGGCCTTGGGGCTGCATAAAGCCCCCCATAACCCCGAAAGGACCAAGTGGCTTGCGATCTTTGGTCAAGAATCCCGGGATAATGGTATGGTAAGGCTTTTTGCCAGGGGCTAGGCAGTTCGGGTGCGAAGGATCAAAAGAGAAATTATGCCCTCGATTATGTAATGCGACGCCCGTACCTGGTACCACCAGACCCGATCCAAATCCCATATAGTTGCTTTGGATCAAGGATACCATGTTACCGTCACGGTCAGCTGTTGCGAGATAGACGGTACCAGCCTTAGTTTCTTCGGAGCGAGGAGGTAAAAGCGCATCAGAGCCAATAAGCCGTCTTTTTTCATCAGCCCAGCCCTGGGAAAGAAGCTCTTCCACTGTCACACCCATATGCTTCGGATCAGTCACACAGCTTTGGGCATCGGCAAAAGCCAGTTTTAGGGCTTCGATCTGTCTATGATATGTAAGTAGAGAATCCTTGTCTTCGGGGGCAAAGTCAAAGCCCTTAAGAATATTCAGGGCCATTAAAGCTACGATCCCTTGACCATTGGGAGGTATTTCCCACACCTCAAACCCCCGATACTCTGAAAAAATGGGCTCAACCCATTCCGCTCCATAGTTTTCCAAGTCCGTAGCTCTAAGAAAACCCCCATATTTTCGGGAAAAAGCGTCGATCGCCTCAGCTATTTCGCCGCGGTAGAATGCCTCTCCCATGGTCTCAGCAATCCGCCTTAAGGACTTGCCATGATTAGGTAGACGCACTAACTCGCCTGCTTCAGGCCCTCTTCCTTCGGGGGCAAACGTGTTAAACCACTCTTTGAACTCAGCTCCCTGGAGCTGTTTTTTGTAAATCTCAAAAGCACGGTTCCATTGATTGGAGAGTAGAGCCGAGACAGAATAACCCTCTTCGGCATAGGAGATCGCGGGAGCAAAAACCTCGATGAGAGGCAAGCTTCCAAACCTTTTGGATAGTGCGACCCAACCTGCAGGAGCTCCCGGTACATTCACGGGTACAAAACCGTACTTGGGTAGCTCCTTATGGCCCTGTTTAATCAAGGTCTCAAGGGAAATTCCTCCAGGCGCAGGTCCACTGGCATTCAAACCAAAGATTTCGCCTTCAAAGGCAACAATGGCAAAGGCATCACCGCCAATGCCGTTGGCGGTCGGTTCGCAAACGGTTAAGCAAGCAGCTGCGGCTAGAGCAGCGTCAATTGCGTTGCCACCCTTTTTTAACATCTCAAGACCTGCCTGGGCTGCTAAAGAGTTGGATGTGGCAACCATCCCTCGCCTACCGTAGGCAGGAAGGCGCTGGGAAACATAGGAAGGATCCAAACTGTGCAAGTTCAAAACCACCTTACTGGCTCCTATACCACGGCCTCTTCACGTAGATGGAGCATCTCCGAATTTGTGTTCATATAACGCAAGTACCAAATACTCAAGATGATTCCCTTTAAAATGCTGGAGATACTAATCGCCCACCACACTCCATCCAAGCCTAAAGCTGTGGCAGAGAGCAAGAGTGCTGCCGGTATCCGCAGGACATTTAGAGTGATGCCCACGATGGAGGGTGGTGTCGTTTTACCCAAACCAATAAAGGCTCCAGAAGTTAGAATTTCCACAGCCTGGGGCAGTTGGGATACTCCTATGATGGTTAGGTATGACGCCCCAAGTGCAATGACCTCTGGTTCAGGAATAAAAATGCCAAAAAGGCTCTTGGCGCCTAGAATTAGGATCGATGTGGCTATGATTCCAATGGCACCGACTATCCCCAAACCCACAAAGTAGCCTTGATAGACACGCTTCCCTAATCTGGCCCCATAGTTTTGACCTGTAAAGGCGCTCATAGCAGATTGAAAACCTCCCGCGGTCAGCCAAGAAATCTGCTCAATTTGTCCACCGACCCTTTGTACAGCAATGGCCATGGGTCCCCAATCAGAAATAATGCGGGCAATGGTCATAGAAATAAGGGTGAAGAAGGCACTTTGCAAAGACATGGGCAATCCCATTTTGAACATCTTTGCAAGATAGGACAGATCAGGCCTGGTAAAAAACTTGAGATCTCCAAAGAGTTCAGGTCGCTTGCGAGCTTCTAGGACAAATAGTGAAGTAGCCGTTATTTGAGCAATAACGGTGGCAACTGCAGCACCTGCAACTCCAAGGTTCGGAAAAGGTCCCAAACCAAAGATCAATATGGGATCTAAGATAATATTGACAATTAAACCCATTGAACTAATTCGAAAGGGGGTGGTGCTGTCGCCTGCTCCATTGAAAATAGCTGTAAAGATAGGATTCGTGGCAAAAAACACAAGCCCCAAACAGATAATAAGTAAATACTGGTTTGCCATTCCTTGGATTTCGGGCCCCAATTGGTAGAAGCCCAAGAGTGGTTCTCGGAATGTAACCAACATCGCACCGTAGAACAAGATTAGGGCAACAATCAATTGGATGCTATGGCGAATTGCCCGAGACACACCTCCCTGGTCCTTCCGGCCCATGGACTGGGCAACACCAACTTCTGCACCGATTCTTGGAATCATAATGAATGCGTTAGCAAGCCAGGTGAAAAAACCTACTGTGCCCACGGCTGCCACAGCACCTGAGCCAAGTCGACCTACCCAGATCATATCAATAAAGCCATAGGCCATCTGGACAAAAGATGTGCCAATTATGGGCATGGCTAGCTTCGTTAGCGATTGCAGGATGCTACCTTCGGTTAGAACAATGGTTTTGCTTTTACTCATGGATCGTCTCCACTCTCTTGGTATGTTGTACGCCTTCTTATCTTCTCCGCTTAGTGGTGCGTTCCTCTAAAAGTGTTGGCCCTTTTGCATCGCTATGTTTACTTTTCCGTCTAGTTTAGTTGACATGAGTTGTGTTTAGTTATAAACTTAACACAAGAGGGGGATAACATGGAAAAAAGACGGATACTCACCTACGAAGAGTACTGTAGACTGCCTCGTGTAACAGGCTCTACCACCCAGTTAATTGCCGGACAGGTTATTCGAGATCCTACTCCTGGCCTGATCCATCAGCGAGTTTCCCGAAGACTTATACACCTTTTGATTCCCTACTTCAAAGATACCGATCCCTGGGGAGAGTTATTCGCCGCGCCTTTAGAGCTCTTTTTGGATGAATATACAGTGGTGCAACCCGATTTGCTCTATTTTCCCAGTTCCAGACCTGCACAGAGAACACCTATAGATGCGCTCCCAGAACTCATTATAGAAATTACCGACGCTTCCACAACCAAAACAGATCGAATTCACAAACGTAACAGTTATCAAAAGGCACAGGTACCCCATTATTGGATTGTGGATCCCACCCATTATTTCATTCAGTGTTTCGAACTAAAAAGCGATTCTTATGCTATTGTGGGAGCCTTCGATGAGTATACTTTCTCACACGAAGCTTTTCCCGGTTTGACATTTGCGTTTGATGAGCTATTTTCTGGGTTACACAAGAACCAGGAGGGACAATGATGGTCGAAAAGAAACTTGTAACCGCCCATGAACTAGCAGAAATTCTCGATCTTTCGGTTGATACCGTTTGGCGTTACACGAGAGAAAACCGCATCCCCCATATTGAAGTTGGACCTAGGCAGTATCGCTATGTGAAGGCTGATGTGCTTCAAGCGTTGCAAAAAAGAGAACCGGTTGGACTTGTGCAAGAACAACAAGCTGAATATGTAAAGCCAAAACTAACCTATGGAGACTACGCCAAGATTCCGAATGAACCAGGCTATACATTGCAGCTCATTGATGGACTCTTGATTCGCGAACCGGGGCCCTCACTTTTGCATCAGCGAGTGTCTGCACGGCTACAGTTGATCCTGGCTCTGTACTATCAAGAGATTGATCAAAAAGGTGAGGTTCTTTACGCGCCCCTTGATGTGCTCCTCGATAAGCATACAGTGGTGCAACCCGATTTGCTCTACCTGCCAAGTACAAGGCCTGCCAAAAGGGCTCCGATAGAAGTTTTGCCTGAGTTAGTCGTAGAAATCACTTCACCGTCCTCAGCTAGAACCGACGCTGTGCGCAAAATGCATAGCTACCAAAAAGCGGGAGTACCTCATTATTGGATTGTGGATCCTTCAGGTCACTCGATCAAGTGCTATCAGTTCCAAGATGGTTGTTGTTACGCTTTAGTAGTTGACTGCAATGAAGGCGTTTTTAATCATCCGGCATTTCCCGGCTTGACCTTTGAGCTTAGAGAGCTTTTTGCTGAGGTTAGTTTCAAAAATTGAGGAGGGGGAAGATGACGCACAAGAAGCTCCTTACAGCCCATGAGATGGCAGGAGTTCTCGGTTTATCGGTGGATACCATTTGGCGCTACACGAGAGAAAACCGCATCCCACATATCGAAGTCGGTCCAAGGCAGTATCGTTATGAAGAAGACAGTGTACTGCTGGCACTTAACAAAAAAGTACCAAGCACCGTACAGGAGGAAGCTGCCGAGTATGCAGTCAAGACAAAGCTCACGTATAGCGACTATGCTAAGTTGCCCCATGAAACGGGCTATACCATCCAGTTAATCGATGGATGTATCGTTCGAGATCCCAGCACAACCTTTATGCATCAGCGGGTATCAAGTAGACTACTTTACATTTTGATGACGTACTTTCAAGAGCTTGACCCGAAAGGCGAGGTTTTCCCCGCCCCTCTAGACATATTCTTAAATGAGCACACCGTAGTGCAACCGGATATCCTCTATTTACCAAGCACTCGGCCGGCAATAAAGAATCCTGTGGACTCCCTGCCTGAACTGGTAGTGGAAATTACTTCGCCCTCTACAGCCAAAACTGATCGCATTCAAAAGCTGAATAGCTATTTAAAAGCTGGAATACCCCATTATTGGATTGTGGATCCTGATGATGGTTTTATGGAGTGCTTTGAGCTACAAGATGCCCGTTATGTTCTGCTTCTAGCCATTAACGAAGGCACCTTTAATCACCCGAGCTTTCCGGGCCTAACATTTGAAATGGAAGCGTTATTCGCCTGGTAGCAAATCGAAGGCGAGATGACCTTGGGAGATAAGGAGAATGCGTTTAGCCATTTCCTCCAAATCGTCCATGTCATGGCTAGTCACTACAATGGTGGTCTTGCGTTCTTGATTTAACTTTTTTAAAAAGCTAATCATCTGCCGTTTTGCCAAAACGTCAAGCCCAAGTGTGGGTTCATCCAACAGAATTAACTCTGGGGAATGCAGGAGCATCAAGGCCAAATCAGCCCTCATGCGCTGGCCTAGGCTGAGCTCCCGGGCAAAGGTATTCAGCAGGCTACCCAAGGGTAAGTATTGAAACCAGCGACCAAGCTCCCAGGGCAACATAGCGAAGGGGATAACCCGTCCCGCAAAGAAAAGAGTCATAGCATTTCGGATGGTGTACACTAACCAACTGGCATTGTGAAGCCTGATGGTCAAACAAGCAAACATGAAATCAACAGCAAAGCCCAATGAAATTAATAGCAAGCTCGGTATAGCCCAGGTCGACTCCATCTGTAAGGAAACGCCAAATATGGGGCTCAAGAGCACCATTGGTAGGCTAAACAACAAAAGCGGAGGCAACCATCGACCCATGGTTTGGGCAACAAGATGGGGGAGAACCCCTAAGGGACGTTGGTACAAACTAATCATTAGTCCCTCATACAACCAGCTAGATGCTGGACTACGTACAATTAATATGTCAGAGAATACCGCACTTAAGTATGTATAGGTAAGCATTTGAGGGAGCGACATACCAACTTCCACTCCATCAGCCATTAGAGTCCGCCACAGGAGTAATAAGGGGATAAGATAGACCACCCGCAATAAGTAGTTCACCATCAAATAAGCAACACCGCCATTTGTTTGGTCTTTCCCACTCATATGTGCAGTCTTCCAAAACTTCCAGAACAAGATGTTTTTCCTCCTCACGGATTGCAGTTAGGACTGCTGAATGCTGCGGTTATTAAGGTTTGCCCACGCGTAGTTCGTGTCGATGACCCTGGCCATTCTGTAAGCGATAGGCTTAAATCCACATTTGGGCCAAAATGTTGAGGAAGCAAGGTTTGTTATTCGCCAATCCGTAGTTATACTGCCATATCCCTTTTCTTTCATAATCCTGATTCCTTCGTTCGTAAGCCTTTTACCCACTCCGCGTCCCATTTGAAAATGGTGTGTTCCAGCTACGCAGAGTTCTATTCCATCGTCTGGCGTCATCAAGTTTGGGGTAGCCTGTTCATACATTTGAAACCCTAACTGCTGCTTGTCTTTTTCTGCAATCAGAACCATAACGTCTTCGTCCTCTAGCGACCCTTTAAAGCCTTCCTTTATGCTCGCTAAGACTTCGGGGAAAGCTGGTATAAACACAGGTGCAGCATTTTGGTATTTCGAAATAATACTGGACATTTCACCCATCGCTTCTCTGTCATTTTCGGTGGCAAGCCTTACATCCACATCGGCCAGAATGTCGAAGGGCTTGTACTCTCTAACATTCAATACAGCATACACTTGCTCGATACCAAAGCTTAATCTTGAAAATGCATCATAGTACATCGGACTTCCAATGGGTACGAACGCAGAGTGACTAAAGCAACCGTGCTCAAGCCACAGAAGTAGATAACCTACGAGCTCACCACCGGAGAATGCACCCATGCCAATAGCCTTACTCTTGACGAGCAATTGCTGAAGCTTGTCCGTAACATACTCGACCTGTAGGCAACTGTTCTTCAGAAATGGAAATTCCTTAGCCTCAAGCTCTTGCCTTTTCATGAGCAGCTCAGCCATGCCGGATACGTCATGGGGAGTAATGGTTCTGATTTCATAGTTGTTCATTTCTGTGCTTCCTGACTCTTACTATACTAACGCTGTGATAATTATTGTGGCTCCTACCGATAAGACATTACTAATACTATGCATCATCATAGGGTAGATCACGCTGCCGCTCTTTTCGTAGCAATCCCCGTAAAATAGCCCTAGCACAATGGAGTAGACCACTTGGATTGTGGAAAATGAGACGCTAAGAGGGGCAAAAGAAAAGCTCATATGTGCTAATCCGAAAATCAGTGCTGCAACAAGGTTGGCTAGGCTCACTTTGTCCGAAAAAACTCTCCCCTTTACAACAAGCCCAATCATAGTGATGGCAAATGCTCGGAAGATGAGCTCCTCTGAAGGCCCAGACATTAAGAGTTGAAAACTCAGGTAGCCAATGATATTCCTGGGCACCATGGGATAAGAAAATAATGGTAGGGATTCAGTTAAAATAGCTATCCCAAAAGTAACCACTAAGTACAAACTGAAAAACAATGAAAACAGCAAGACACACCTTTTACCAGCCTTCACGTTTCCCAATCCCAAACCAAAGTCTAGGTTCTTAAATCGTCTTATTCCCATGATAGTAATTATAAAAATACCAGCTTGAGCAATATGGTGTACAAATAACCAAGCAAAGGACCCGTCTGGGTCAATTACCCTATAATCAAAAGCGTTAGCAATAGCTCCGGCTAGCTTGGGAACTCCAAGCAGTAGCAATGTAAGAAAAAGCACCCAGCAAATAGCCTTGAAAACTTTGGTCACCTAGGATTCCACCTTCCTTGTGAAAACTCGCTTATGGTTGGAAGACTGCGTCAGTTATTTCTGCGATACGGTCGACATTGTTTAGATAGATGAAATGGTTACCATCGAGAATCTCGTACTTTGCATGCTCTCCAATGCGCGAAAGATGATCTTCTTGGTACTGCTGTGGGGTTAAACCGGCCTTTTTCAATTGAGGGTTAGAGGTTTCATAGGTGTCCCTGGCAATGATCTTAAAGTACGGAATGCTACAGGGAAACGGTAGCTCCATGGCTTGTCGTATAACTTCAGACGACGCTGCCATCTGTGCTAACAGGGTATCATTGATAGAAAAGCCTACATAAACCGCCATATCGGTGATTTCCTTTTCTGTGTACCCCTTGGATAGTAGATTTGGTTTGTTTACAGTTAAGGGTCCAACTACAGAGGTTAGACCGACTGCTTGCTGGAACTTGGCAATTGGAAGTACATATTTTAGAAAGGATGGCATCCTTTCGTAATGGGCCGTGGATGATCCATCCAGGGACAAGATCGCTTCTACTTCTTCAGGATATTTTGAAGCGTAGTGCTCGCTGTAAACACTGGATATCGAGTGGGGCATAAGTACGTAGGGTGGGGCAAAGCCAGCAGCTGCAAGGGCCGCTCGAATCTCCTCGGTATAATTCTCGCAGCTACGTTCCCTTGCGGTTTCACTGCTAAATCCAACACCAAAGTACTCAACTGAGACGACAGTGTACTTTTCACTGAGCTTGCGCATGAGAGGACCAAAGTCGGCTGATGGTAGCGCAATGCCCATGCCTGGGAGCAATACAATTGTCTTCTCTCCATTACCCAGGGAAAGGACATGCATCTTGCCGTCTTTTACTTCAACAAGTTCTCCATAGGGGGTGATTTGTGCAAACCTCTTTGTATAGTAGGTGGCTCTTACTACTGCCCCAACTAGCAAAAAATCGCCATCACAGCAAATAGTAGTGCAAGTATCTGCATAATTTTTTTCCCTCTTTTCATTATCGTCCTCCTCAGGCGTTAAGTTCTATTTATTAATCGCTGATGACCACGGTTGATGCTCTTGCATTACAAAGTAGGGTTCAACGAATACCCCACCGATAGATACGGCCCAATGGAGATGGGGCCCTGTAGAAAAGCCGGTGTTCCCCACAGTCCCAATGACCTGCCCCTTCCTGATGGGCTGACCTACCTTCATGTCAATCTGATCTAAATGAGAGTACGACGAGAATAGATTCAATCCATGATCCAAAATGACTGTGTTTCCGGTCACATGTAGAAAACGCGCCAAGACAACAACACCACTATTGCTGGCCATAACTGGAGTCCCTAGCGGGGCGGCAATGTCAAGTCCAGAGTGTCGACCAGATTCTTGATCATTGATGTAGCGAATTTGCCCGAACTGAGTCGTGATTCGACCTTCCAGGGGTTGTAAAAAGGGGCCATCCCAGAGGGGACCTGCATTTGATTGGGCTCGCGCTTCACCCGTATGGATGCGATCCTCGGCCCACAATGCCTCATCACGATTGGATAGAAGCTCACTGGAAACATAGAGTTTTTGGATGGTAAATTCCCGTGGGTTAACGGTTATAGCCTGCTCTGTGTTGTAGACTACACGGTCCCCTTTGACCACCGCCACCTGCAGGGTATAATCCGCCGGAACAGTACGATAATCCACCGGAACTAGGGCCACCGCACCCTCTCCATAGCGAAATACACGAGGCTGTTCTCGCATGAGCGACGACTGAATCAGCAAAGACCGATCTGCTGGTAGTGAATCAACCTGGACTACGAAAAACTCACCCGGATCAACTTGAACAGCCGAAAACATGACGTCAGGTTTGGATTTATCCAGTTGAACGCTTGCCATGTATGCTATAACTACCAACAATAGCGCCAGGATCAAAAAGTTTCTTCGTCTCACATAATCCCCTCCCATCCAATACTACGAAGGAAGGGTTAAAAGAAGACTACACCCGCTTCTTTAAAAGGGGCTCACAAGCCCTACACTAATGCTGTACGCATTCGGTACAGACAGATTCTTGTTATACCCGGCCCGGATCTTAAGCCCGATGGGAGTCTGATAGGTCAAGCCTCCACCCACGCTATAAAGCTGACTACTTAGCTCTGGTTTTGCGCTATTTTCCCAAATCTTAGCAACCTCAACGTTCACGTGGGCCGCTAAGACATCCGTAAAGTAGCGTTCGAACTCTAGGTTGGTATAGACATACATCTCCCCAACAAACCTGGGAGTGCTTGTACCTAGCTGACCATTCCCGCCTAAGAGAAAACGGCGATCATGGGGCGTGCCAGCTTTGGTCCAGGCTGCAGCTAACTCTAAGCGGGAAACAAACCCTCCGCCAAGATAGGTGGAGTTCTGCGCCTTTACATGCACCCGGGGATAATACTCCCTTAGGTCAAACCTGTTCGCCACAACAGCGGCCCCTGCTTGAACCGTAGTTCCCCCTGGGGTCCACGTGGTATTCCCTGGCAAACCGGTTTGAAAGGTTGTAGATAGGGAGAGATATTCATTGCTCGGTACATTCAAGCCTGTGGTTGTACTTAGGTCACTAACATCGGTCTTGGAGTATCCCGCTATTAATGTCACAGCACTGTTATATCCAAACAACGCTTGCGTGCTCACGGAGAAATCGGTTCTAGCAAGAGTGTATTGGCTTCCACTATGTTCGCCCCAAACGAGTTCTGTGCCATAAGTCTCCGATTGGTAGCGGATGGTGGTCGGTAATGTATAGACGGGCAAGGTAAGATAGGCAGCCCGTCGATTACTTCCCGCAAAACCATATTCCCCACCCACCGATGCTAATTTTCCCCCTATATTGTAGTAACTAAGGGCAATTTTCCTCTGTGAGAGGTTTAGGAGGGTTGTGATAACGAAATCAACTGGATCTTTGTACAGTCCAAACCCTTCATTCATCCGCACAACAATATCCACATGGGTTTGGTTAACTGGCACTACATACACCTGCACCTGATCCAGTGCTTGTAGCGTTTCTAGACGACGTTTCCCCGCTTGGAATTGAGCGGTGTCAAACTTAGCTCCCGGCTGGAACTTAATTAATCTAGACACCACCGACGTGTCCGTGGCATGGGCTCCAAGAACCCGAACATTGGCGATCTCCCAGCCATTATATTGGCCATATGCACCTGAATCTACAAACATAGCATTAGGAGCTTTGAGAAACTGAACGATGCTACTCTCCCTCGTGGAATATACATACCCAGAGGGAGTTGCCTCAACAGAAACAGGTTGGGCAAGTCCGGCTTTTGCCAGTCGCCAGTAAAATGTGGTGTTACCGCCCAAGTCTTCAATAGCCGTCCCTAGGGCCTTATGATAATATGCTAGCGCCGCATCGCGGTTGTTTGCTTCATCATGGAAGGCTCCAAGAATAGCAAAGGCCTCGAGATGATAAAAAGGCTCGGCAACGTAGGAGCGGTCTGCTAGGATCTGAAAACACTGCTGAGCCTGGGGCTTATTACCTAAGCGGAAGTAAACATGGGCCTTAAGGTTGACTACGGCTTCGGCGTCCCTGTATTCTGGATCAACTTGATCTAAGATTTCCAAGGTGGCAAGTAGCTGATTTCTTGAGTAGGCAATGGTAGCCTGCCGGACTAATAACCAGTTAGCCAAGTTTTGATCCTTAAAAGTTGGAGCAATGTTGCGCGAAACCACTGCCGGCTCATCACCAGCTAAGGCGTTAGCGAGGCTAAAGGCATAGAACTCTGCATCTGGAGCTCCCCGTTCATCGTCCATGATTGAAACCCAAAGCATCTGCTCATCCGGTGAAAACACCGTACTTAACAGGGTGCCGGCGTTGTTTATGCCATCAACTAGACCTTCATAACCAAGCATGCCAGGCTCGTTTCGATCCTGCAGTAACTCGACCATGGATTCAACAGTAATTTCTCCCTGGTTGTCCTTGAGAAACTGGGAGAGACGGTTCTCACGCCTGGCAGAAGCTAGCCAGCCAGGGGCTTGAAACTGCTGCATATACTCGCTGTTGTAACGATTCGCCGTATACAAGACATCCTCGTTAGGTCCGCTGATTGCATAGCGGTTTGCATCTACTTCTAGCACCACCGCATCAGCAGTTTTGCTATCTGAGATGAGGATATTCAGACCAAAAGTCCGGGGCGAGTTCAATACAATGTCAATCGCCTGGTCTAACGTGGACGCATGCTGCACGATCTGACGAATCAGAAATACCATGCCAATCCCATCAAGATCGTTAGCGGAGCGTTCCACTAAGGAGTAATTGACAGAGACGGTGATTCCTTGGTTATTCATGGCTTGCATAGTGCCGGCGTGGACTGGGTAGATGTGGGTAATAAATGGATGCCCATCATCAGGTTCATAAACGACCACATACCCGTATTGGCCCCAGTCAAGCATACTAATGTGATCAAGGTTGCGGGCATGATACAAACTGCCGCTTGCTGTTGCATCACCAAAAGCCACTATAGACGTACAGGCAAAGGTCATTCCTAGATCCTGGGCAACATTACCCATGATAATCCCTTGAGGATTACGTTCTTCGCCTCCGCTCACCCCATAGACTATACCCTCCAACTCTGTGTATAGATCTGGAGGAATATTGCGATTAATCCAGGGTTCTAACTTATATTGGAAATAAAACCTTTGAAATTCCTGCACCAATCGGGCAAAACCTGATACCTGAGCATTCAGCGGATTAAACTGGTCTGCCATGTGAACCAAAGTATCCTCAAGATGCAGTTGGGCGAGGAGGGTACCATGCTGAAGTCCCATCTCATATGAACTACCTTTAAGGTGCATAAATGGAAGGGGTCCCCCAATTTCCATATACCCCTCTCCGGCAAATATCCGGGAACCAACTTGCTCCACCGGTAGTACGGAACTACCCATAGCCGAACTTGGTATGAACAATAATAGAATCCAGATTATAAACCATTTAACGGGGTGACCTGTATACTTCATGTTCCATTCTTCCTTTCTTACTATACTAGACCCGTGAGGATCTCTTCTCTCCCGGAGGTCTTCGATTTTGGTAGGGACAGCAAAATATACTCCAGCTGACAATCATAAGGTTCTGCAGCAATCAAAGACTCATTATATTCAACAGCTTCAACGCAGCCTATCGCTTGGTAAAATGCTTGTGTTTCTTGCGATGAATGCGCTGATTTATAAAGCTTCTTTGCACCCATTTCTTTTGCCTATTCCCAGACAACGATAACCATAAGACACATGAAGACCACGAGAACTCGTAATCATATTTCTCCAGTTAATTGCGTAGGATCTCTTTCTCACTAACATCAACTGCGATCAGTTCAATCTTCATATTCTAACCTTCTCGTTTGCTGAATCGTAATGATGTTTTTCATACTGCTATGCTCCTTTATACTCCCGTCTAACCATAGAAAGAATGAAACATAGTACAGCCAGCAAGACCAACACAATCGCTAACCAGTCAGGCAAGGCCACTACAAATCTATCTAACAATAGCGTTCCAGAAGCAATCCCCAAACCTAGTTGCAGAAAACGTTTTTCTCTATTCATTAGACAATTACACCCCTTATACTAAAAAGCAGACTGCATGTTGCCTATCCCCTGGATTATTTCGTGGCAACACAGCAAATCGTTTCACCTATGTCTGAGAAGTGCTTACCGGCAACATCACCGTAGAACTCAAAAGGAGTAAAGCCCACCGTCTGGACTTCTGACAGCAATGCTTCCTTAGTGAAAAAACGATCCCAAACATTGTAGCATTCAACATTGTCTTCCGTGACTACGATGTATTGCCTTAGTTCTGTGCTGGCTTCATCGTACTGATGAATGGATTCTAGGCAAATATGGGGGCCTTCGTTAAAAAAACCGCCATGTTCATAATATTTCCACGAGCAGAGTTCCCCTCTTTTCATGACTGGGGTACTAACATCAAAGATGAACTTGCCATTCGGTTTCAGTGCTTGATAGACCTTTCTCAACAAGGCAAGCCTATGACTATCCGATAAGGCCGCATAATCAAGGTAGATCAATGTGATAACATCGAACTGTTCGGTATAGTCGATTGTCAAGTAGTCTTGGTAGTGATAGTCAATGTTTGTGCCGTGAAGTAAGGTTTGCTCCTTGGCATACGCAATGGACCGTCTAGAGAAATCCACCCCTGTGACAGAATACCCCGCTGCACTGAAACGTTCTGTATACAACCCGGGCCCACACCCCAAATCAAGCAACGATTTATATTGGGCTGGCGGTGCAATCTTGGCAATCCAGTTCGCTGAACGATCAAGGAACTCCGGTTTACGTGACGCAGCATCGGTATTGGGGTCCAAGTGCGCTTGTAGCATGTTCTTGGAGATGTATTCATCATCCCAAAACGGAGCACTACTTGGGGCGTACAACTCGGGTTTCTCAAGGAAACTTGATAGCCTTCTAAACATGATCTCGCTCCTATCTGATGATCAAAAGATAAGTCCTTTCATTTATTGAGCCAACAAACTGATCCGTTTCACAAAACCCAGCCTTTTGTCTCTCTTGGTTTGAGGCTAATAATCTGCCAGAAATTCTCCCATGTTATTTCTTTTAGCTCGATCATTAATGCGTCTCCTCTAGGGGGCTCCGTAATTTCAATCCCATTGTCCTGGAAACCTTAATTTCTTTAAAGGTGGGAAATTTTCACTGTATGCTTCCACTTCTTCCTTGGGAAGATTTTGAAAAAGCTCTGATTCATAGAACCTTCCTTTAACCCCTGTTAAGCTACCTTCCGTTAGTTCAATGCCCATAAATGCATCAAAGTTTTTTCCGTTCGCTGTTGTAATGTTGAAGTTGTCACATGTCTTAAATCCTAATCGCGGATAATAATCTGGTTCTCCAAAAATCACAATACCTTTATACCCTGCATTGGCAGCTATACTCATTGTTTCCGTTAATAGCATCTCGCCGACCCCACATCCTTGCCACTTAGGCTCTACACAGAGTGGGCCAAAGGTAATGATCTCGTGGGTATCTTCACCATCAACA
>WPCH01003313.1_pt1 | contig 17821 bp, 18 predicted proteins | sample 5399881 | NCBI WGS metagenome assembly WPCH01 (sample SAMN12869468, study PRJNA574797) | sludge metagenome | isolation source: wastewater treatment of pH5 | place: China:Beijing | collected 2019-05-20
TCATCCAGTTCATAAACGAGAACTTTCTTGAGTTCATTGGTCTTAGTCTGGACTTCTCCAATATAAAAGTAACGATCTTCTCCCCCGTGGAAAAAGACATTTTCCTCCACCACAGGAATACCATCCGAAAAAATAATCTGACGCAGAATATTCTCAAACTTGTGGTTAGCCCGGGGTACGATCTCCTCTGAAGCCCAAAAGGTGAGCAGGCTGACGAGAGCACCCGAAACCAAGATGGGTACAATCAACCGAGGGAAGGAAACGCCACTGGACCTAAGGACAGTCATTTCGTTATCTTGAACCAAACGACCAATAGCCAAAAGGGTTGCGAACAGCGTTGCTATAGGTAATGTCATGACTAACGTAGCCGGGATTCGATAGAGTAGCATTTTCATCACAGTGAAGACAGCTACTTCATTGACAAAAATCAGATCCGTCAGTTGAAATAGCAATCCACTCAATAAAACGATGGTGAATCCAGAGACACAAAACAAGAAAGGCCCGCTAAACTCCTGAAACAAATATCGATCAAATAACCTCATTTCGCCAACACCTCATATCTAGACGCAACGCTAGACTAAAACGCCGTTCTCAGGTTCAATCCAATACTCAGGCCGTTCCCAGAGGACAACGCGACCTTGGCCTTTAATTCAGGGCTAAACTGTGCAATTAAACCCCCATTAACACCCTGACCATCATACTCTACAAATACGGAAGTTGTTGGTGCATCATTAAGCTTCACTGGGTTGAGCACATAGATTACGCCTGCCATCCCTCGCGAGTAACGGCCAAAACCTAGGGCCGCGTGACCCCTTAAACCCGGTATACCTAATTGCTTCGAGATTACGACATAGAGATGTTGTTGCTTGAGGGAGAGTTCACCGCCTAACGCAACGCCTGGTCTGGACTGTGTCTCCTCACTGATCGCAGCCCTTAAGGTAGCATACAGACGGTTACTGCCACCTAACTCCTGCCTAAGACCTGCACTGAGGCCAGGGTAGAAGCCATACTGAGCCCCAAGAATGCTTGAGCCTCGATGATAGAAAAAGTCGATTTCCAGCGTATCGTTATGAACATCGGCAGTTGGCATAGTGAGAATTCTCGATGCTGCCACTGGATGTGTAATGGCTGCAAAAAGGATAAGAAAGGCTACTAAGTTAAGTATCGTCGTCTTGCGCATAAGTACAACCTCCTCGAACTAGCTATCCTTGTTTATTCTCTTTAGGTACGGAATCACCTTCCAAAAAGGTATGGGAGTTAGTGGATGTTTGACAAAGTCAAACTCCGAGGTGATTTGAAAAAGGGACTCCCGGGAGCCCCTAGTTCAATCTTCTAATTACCTCATTAGTCAGGTCTTTTCCACCAAAGCGGACTACATCCTCATCGAACACGATCGTGACGCTCTCACGCTCTGCCACCTCTTGAACCACTTTATCCACTTCGATTTGAAATTGACTTTCCAACTCCAAGCGATACGAAAGGTACTCAGAGTAAGCTTCTCTCTCCCGATTGGCCCGATCCACATCGTCTTCCTCTGGTTCTGACCCTAAGTCAAAGCGGGTGACCAGTTCATTGTATTGGTCACTCAACTTTTGGTTCAACTGTTGAGCTCGGGCGCTTTCGTCTACGATCCGACCAAGGTTCACAGTTCCCACAGCTTCACCAGAGGGTGCCATCATCATTGCCCAAATGAGGGCGATGGCTAGCAAGCCTGCTAGACCCCAAGGCAGATATTTCACTTGTCAGTCACCACCTTACTGCCCTTAGTATCACCTGATTGCCATTCCACTACGCAAATTAGTAGACTGTTTCGATCGCATTTTCATGAGTTCTGCTTCTAGCTCCCTGACAAGTGCCATTTCGTAGGAGGCAAATTCTTCTGCAAGAAAGCGCTCCACCGTTGCTTGAAGAGCTACCGCAGCTTCTTGGGCGCTTTGCTCGTGTTCTGCATGGAGTTGCTGTAGTTGTTCCTCATAGCTTGCCTGCATATCGTCCTGGATCGATTTCATCTGATTCTGAATTTGAGTTATGGTATCGAGCCGAGTTTCTTGCTGTGTAGCATCAAGGGTGACTAATACTAGTTGTAATTGCTGCCGAAGTAGCTCAGCTGTAAGTTCCTCCTGAAGCTCCCGAGAGTCCTGTAGCATCTGGGTCTGCAACTCTTTCACGGCGTTATGGAGTTCTTGTGCTTGAGCCCGCCGAAGTTCTCCTTGCCTTTGGGCATAGATGTCTTCCCCTGATTTCTGCAGTTCTTTTTTGTAATTGGCGAGATCCTCTTCTTGCTTGGCGAGGAGGCTTTGTACTTCTAACTGCCACTCGGGTGAGCTTATGGCGCTGCTCTGCCTGGTACTGACCAGAGATCCGGACAAGAGGATTAGCACAGTGCCTAGGACAAGTAGTCGACTTGTGATACGCACTCTTCTTCACCCTTTTCTAGACGTTTTACCTGCTACACCCATTATAATCATAGTAGCTACTCAGGGACAAACGTAAAAAAAACCAGTGGGCACATTGATTTCCAGTGCCCACTGGCTCGCAAGTCTTCCCTAGAACATTTGGCCAATGCCGAAATAGAACTGACCCTTACGCTCATCCTCTGCATTCTTGCCCCAACCATAGTCAAGTCGTAGGAGACCAAGAGGTGTATCTAAGCGCACGCCGAGACCGTAACTATTGGCAAGCTCCGTCAAGCCCACTGACTCACCTTTATCCCAGGTTGTTCCCCAGTCAGTAAAGAGTATGCCCGTCACCTTTTCTACGATGGGGAAACGGAACTCAGCATTCATCACTAACATGTGATCGCCTTCCAAGGAGCCATCATTCCCGCCATAGGAATAACCCCTTAAGGTATCAGCTCCACCGATCTTGAATTTCTCCCGGCCCAGGTCGCCGCCTAAGAGACGACCGCCCAAACCACGGACAGCTACTACAAAACCACCATCTCTAACCTCGAAATAACGGCTATGCTCCAAACGGAGTTTTGCATACTGCAGATCCCCGCCCAAAAGCTTTGTACCTAACTCAAGGTAGGCATCGTTCTTGAAACCCTCGGTGGGATTAAAGGGATGATCCGTAGTATTCGTATTGACGCCGAACCCAACGGTGCGGTTCTTATAATCAGTAAAGGTTTCTTGCTCTTTAACGGGCGTCTCGGGAAGCCCGTAGGAGTTGTTTTCTACTTTAAAGGTCAGGCGACCTCTCGTGAACTCTGTGAACGGACGACCCAAGGTGAGATCACCGCCATTTGTGGTGCCCTTAACCTCCACCGGCGCATCATCTGCCAAGCTCGTTGCATTCACGGGTCTACTACGACGATAGAGATTGAGGCCTAGCGAAGTACCTGACTTGTCAATGTAAGGCTCATAAAAACCCAGCTCATACTCCTGCAGCCTCTTACCAAACCGCATTGTGGCATTAACCCTTTGGCCCTTCCCGAGGAAGTTGTCATCTGCGGCTTCGATAAAGCCAACCAAACGATCGGCAGTACTATACGACACACCAAAGGTGGCCGAACCGGTCTTGCGCTCGGCGAGATTAATGGTGAGTACGGTTTCATCGGGATTATCTTCCTCAGAGAAATCCCTGCTGATTTCATCAAAATAACCCAGCATTAAAACTCTGCGTAGGCTCTGATCAATCCGTTGCAAGTTAACAGGGTCGCCAGGTGTAAAGGATAACTCCCGTTCAATGACGAAGTCCCTTGTTTTCTCATTACCCTCGATAATGACATCCTTCAGCATGGTTTGGGCTAGTACTACATCGATGCTGCCTTCAGTGTCAGCAGTAAGGTCTGCCACCCGTGCAAAATAACCATACTCGGTTGCAATCCACTCTCTAAGGCCAAATAAATCTTCCCACAAATCATGAACATTGAGGATATACCCTGGTTGAGTCTTCATCTGTTTTTCATATGCAGCAAAGGGTACTTGGGTCATACCGGAAAAATTAATCTCCCGTACGACTGGATTTTCCACAACGTTAAAGATCACTTGTACACCAGCCACTGCTGGATCGAAGTTGACAACAACATCCTGAAAATAACCAAGGTCATAGATAGCATGGATATCATCAAGAATATGTTGTTCTACCACTACTTGGTTTACTTTGGTTTTAAGAATGCTGGCTTTAATTGTCTCGGTATCAACAAACCTGTTGCCTTGTACCTCGATCGATCGAACTAGTGCTGAATCTTGAGCACTCACACTTGAACTGCCCATCTGGAAGAATAAGCCTATTACGATGAGCACTACAAAGAGCTTGGCTGAACTTAACCTCATTGCCCTGCCTCCCACGCACATTAGATTTTCGTCTCTCTCTTATTCTACTTACCCTATTCGCATTCCTCTTGCCAAGTCTGGGGACTGTTTGTAAGAAAACCCATTCCTGCTAATAAATGTTCAAATCAAAAGTAGCCATACCATTAATGACAAATTGCGTTGCTAGTCTAACTTTCGTGGCCTCTGACGGAGTATCGGCCCAGGAAAAGTAGCCAAGGGGAGCCGAAAAATCTTCTTGTTCACCGTCTGCCCCTTTGTCTGCCTCCGCCTCATCCTCCTGTTGCAGTCGATTTTCTAGGAAGGGATAAAACTCGGCCACGATCTCATTGTTCCGTTCTCTGTCCATATACTCAGTAATCATGGCGTCGAGCGATTCGGCTCCAGATATTACGTGGCGTACGGGCTCATCGTCTCCCTCATCAATTTCAAGCAAACTGGTGTGGACCGGAGGTTTCTCGACATAATAGCCTGCGCCACCGCCCCTCACTGTTAGAGTGAGCAAGCCAGGTGCTATATCCTGAGGAACTTCGATCCGGAGGGTCCTGATTTCGCTAGGTCCGCGATACGGACGGATTGTGACATCTACGTCCACAAACTCTCCAGCTTGAGCATGGAATACATTTGGGATCGCCTTTTCGATTGTTGCCGTCTTTCGCTCCTGCGCCACTTCCACCTCGATCCGTACATCCTGTAAATCCACTTCTTGCAGATTGTTATTGACAAGCAACTCCAAACCCGCCAACAAGTCCGTTAGGGACCATACGGCAATATCGCTGTCACTATAAAAGAGGTTCTCCCTAATCATGCGCTGAGTAAAGTCCTTTGCAGTAAATTCCAGGCGCACAAAGGCGGTGCCTGCACCAAGGCGATCCAGTGTGGCGTCCACACTTTGATAGGCACTGCTGATAACTAAGGGAACCATAGTACTGGGCTCTTTGACCGCCTCTACATTAAACGTTTGGCGTGTGTTCTGGTCGCGATCTTTTACCTGGATATTCACGGACACGTATTCAGGCTGGCTTCCCAAGCCTCCTCCGAGGCCTACTGCCCGATCTTGTTCGATCTTCCCAATGGTGGACCCCAGGGAAACAATCTTGAAGGGTATATCCAAGGAGGGCAGAGTATGGTGCACATAGGCCGCAGAAGCAAAAAAATCTACATTACCCCGATGTGTGAAGGGATGTCCGAAGGCAATGAATCGCCCGTCGTTCGTCACATGGGTGACGGTGCCAAAGGATGCTACCTGGAAGTCTCCTCGCAAAAGCTGGACGCCGATCATACTGCCACCTTCTAAAATAACGGGGCCATAAGCAGTGCTGGAGACCATGCTAGGCATCACCTGGACCTGGGGTGTACCCAAGGCTTCCGATAAGATACGAAGATTGCGATCATTAAACCCTTGCACAACAAGGGGCGATTGCATTGTTATTGTTCCCGGGGGCAGCATGGGTTCAGGCAGCGAAACCTGATCATAGAGTTTGAACATATCTACGGCAGGGGTAACCAGGCCAATGCGATGATCTGTTTGGGCATAGGTATATCCGATGGCCCCAAGGAGACGGCCCTGAATATACACAGGGCTTCCACTCATTCCCTGGGCAATCCCGCCCGAACGTTCAATGACATCACCACTGACCCTGATCATTATCAGATTACTTAGGGGTGGACTCTGAGGTACTAATCCCAAGACTTCTACATCAAACGTCTCAATTGTATTACCCGCTATGACCGTTTTAGCTACTCCTTTGAGACCTGGTCTTACCTCTTCAGGGAGAAACAATTGCTGAGCGTTAACTACGCTGCAAGAACCTAAAAGCAAAAACACAAGTAGTATCACGCCAAGTGGAACACCTAATTTTCGCATCAAGCCACCCCTTCTGTCCTTTGACCAAGGAATAGGTCCCTTACTCAGTCAAAGGGCACCCGCCAACGACCACTATGGCATTGCCAACGGGGCGCTCTTTGCCATCCGAAGGCAAATTCAACACTAAGTTTCGAATCACCATAGTTGTGGAACCGCCCCCATCTAAGTTCATGGCCTGCAGCGCTCCCAACTCTATTAAAAGATTTCCAAGTTCAGTCAAAGTCATACCAACACTAATATGCGGTTGCCTCCCATTCACCGTGACCAGCAAGAGTTTGTGGTCTGCAGTGATGCCGATGGCCGTCCGGGGCGCCCGCCCAACTAAGATGTCATCTCTAAAACGTTCTTCTTCGCCAGTTATCTCAAGCACCCCATCACGTACAAGGCGAGGCCCGCCCCCGATAATCTGGGTTACGCCAAGATCATCCCACATGGGATTCAAGGTCAAGTCCACCTCCAGTGGATCTCCCACCTTCAGTCTGGCTAGGAACTCCCTTTGGGTACCATGGGCGGAAAGTACCAGGCCATCCAAGGGAATGGTACTATTTCCAGGCTGGATTTGGGTCACAATGCCATAGGTCACAGCAACCTCATAACCATGAGTATTGGTGTTAGTCTTAGTTCCATGGTGCCTAGTATAGACAATGAGTTCGTCTTGAAGCCGAGGTCGGTTCAAACCTTGGATGCTAGTGAGCACAGTGCCATCTTGGAGTACGACCTTGCCCTCCAAGCTTACCTGATCCATCACCGCAAGTCTAGATCCGAGCCCAATGGCTGTACGATTTGCATAGGGTTCACTTAGCAACTCCCCATCGATCATGAAAACGCCTAGAGGCCGCCCAGTAGAGGCAAAAAACGCACCATTCACGGCAGCAATAGCACCGTTTCGATTCGCAATGGAGCTAACTAGCTCAGAACCGAAGATACGATCTTGAGCTAGGGCCAGTTTCACCTCAAACCCATACGACAGATCGATCTCTAAGTAATTGACAACATTAGGTCCAAAGAAATCTGCTCTTCTTTGATGCCCATAGACCACTCCAAAGTCTACCATACTCCTTGACGTGTTGGCAAAGGTTTTTGGTATTTCCAAATGGAAGAAATCCTCACCCTCAGCTCTTACACCCTGAGGAACAGGGTAGTGGAAATCGAGGACTAATCGCGATCCTTGTGCCCCCTCAGAATGACGGATTGCTTTAAGAGCCACATCCTGCACGGCCTGGGCATGCGAAAAGCCTGCCAGTGGAAGATTAGAATCAATGATCACCTTCATAGGGTTTGTGGTGTAACTGACGCGGTATTCTTGTCCTGGACCCTTGGGCAATGCCAGGAAAATGTATTCGGGAAAAATCGATACTGTCTGTGCTGTTGCGGTACACGCTATAGCAAGTAACACGCAAAAGAAACAAAGAACAGTCTTGCTCCGCCTAAACAGCACGCACATACCCCCCATCATCCTTACCAATTCGTGATGGGGAGGTATTATCCTGCACAAAAATGAACTCCACAAGGCAGTTCTTGTGGAGTCAAAACTCGCTAGTCATCATCGGAAACATAGCGTGACATCTGTTCATAAATCATCTTCGCCAGCCCAACACTTTGACTTTGGGCAAAGGTACCGGCCATTTCTTGATCAAGCATGGACTGGAAAACATTCTCAGCCCTGCGATCCCCCAGGAGGTCCGTTTCTGGAACAGTGCGCCGCATCTGCTCCATCAACTGATACAGGAAAATTGCCTCAAACTGTTCTGCGGCATCTTGCAGCGCCTGTTGGGAAGTGGATTTGCGTTTATTTAACTCTTCGGCCTTTCCAGCCATTAGATCGCCTGGCTCCCAATTTACACGCATTCTGTTCTCTCCCTAGATAATGATCAGATCTCCGAATAACGCCCCGGCAGCCTTTACTGCCTGCAAAATTGCAATAATGTCCCTGGGCGTAGCACCTACTGCATTAAGTGCATCCACTAAATCCTGCACATTAACCCCGCCGCCTAAGACGGTCGTTTGATGATACTCTTTTTCTATCTCATCAGCTAGTTCTCTGCCTAGATCCAGATCTCCTCCCAAATTTGAACCTTGCTCCACTTGCACCTTCAAGTTTCCATGGGACACTGCGATGGAGGCGATGCGTACCTGGGAGCCCATGACGACAGTACCGGTACGCTCATTAATAACGACTTTAGCATTGGCATCAGGGCGAATCGGTAGCTCCTCAAGTTCCGCTATAAAGGTCACCACATCGTTCGTATATCCTGCTGGAATGCGAATTTCCACTGTACCCTGATCGCGAGCCCAGGCTAAGTCCTGCCGATAGACTTCATTAACCACCTGTACGAGACGGCTTGCAGTGGTGAAGTCGGGTTGCATTAATATCATCGAGATCATGCCACCCGCCCCAAAATCATACGTTTCTAGTTCACGTTCGACAATGGCACCATTGGTCACTGTTCCCACAGTAGTATGGTTCACTTGGCCCCCAGCGCCACCCCGCACGACAAATCCTCCTATGGAAACCCCACCCTGGGCTACTGCATAAACTTGACCATTCGCAGCCTGCAATGGTGTCTGCAAAAGAAAACCGCCCTGCAGACTCCGGGCATCACCGATGGAAGAGACGGTTACATCGAGGCGATCACCACTTCTAAGCGAAGTGGGAAGATCAGCCGTCACCATAACAGCGGCAATGTTACGCATTCTAAGATCATCTGCAGATACGGTAATCCCGAAGCCTTCAAGCATGTTAGCAATCATCTGGATATTGGCCCTAGAACCTGATCCGTCACCGGTCCCCTGCAGGCCCACGATCAGACCCAGACCGTAGATTTGGTTGTCTCGATCGCCCTGCACCCGGGCCACGTCTTTGACCCTCACAATAGGGGTATCATAGCGGATAGGCTCCACAGTTTGGGCGGCAACTAGACTCCCGCAAAGGAGGACGATTCCCAAAATTAATACTGTCATCCTTGTTGACATAAAATACTCCCTCTCCATCTAAAACAACCAATTGAACAGACGAGTAATAATTCCAGGATTGTTCTTGCTAGCCACTACGCCACTGCCTAAGAAGGCGATCTCAGCATCGGCCACAAAGTTAGATAAAATAGTATTATCAGGTGCCACATCGCGGCTTCGAATGAGTCCGGAAATGACAATCTCCTGTTCTTCCCCGTTAATCATGATTTTTTGACGGCCTTCAATACGCATGGTGTCGTTGGGATACGCCTCCACCACCCTAGTAGTTACATTAGCGGTAAGGCTTCCCCCCCGCGTCGTAGAACCATCCGCTGAAAAGGAGTCGCCTCCGCCCACCCTAAGTAGGGGAATCAGATCTGCCAAAACCCCCATACCAGGCCCAACAGAGACCTCTGAATCCTTTCCTGTGGCCGTGGAGGCGTTCTGCCTAGCTGTGGCCCGTTCCACAATGATCACGGTGACCAAGTCGCCCGCCCGCTTAGCTTTTTGATCTTCAAACATCGAAGGTTGGTTCGATGGATACAAAGACTGGGCCGAGACCACCTGGATTAAGGCCAAACTCACCACAACCAGCATGGTTAGGACCAAAGAAACAATAGTGCCGAAAAAACTTCTATGCGTCATGGAGTAAACCCCCTCATATTCACCTGAACCGTTTGTGCATCAATGACTTCCCCGGCCACCACTTGTCTAGAAAGGGTGTTCTCTACGGAGATTACCTCCCCTAATCCGCCTGAACCCCGGGCAATGCCTGGCACTCTCACCACTAAGGATGATGTCTGGACAAGGATTGTGACAGGGGAGCCCCTTTCAACAAGGGGAACAACCTCAACATTGAGGGTTGTCATCGCACTTCCACTGATCACATGACGGCTAGTGCGGAGCCCCACAAAATCAGCTATGCTTCGCGGGTCAGGCTTCCCATTCCTAAACTCCTGTTCCTGCACAACTACATCCTCTGGCAAGATCACGTGCCCCCTGGGCAAATCCCTCGCTGCAACCACCACTTCGAAACTAGGAAATCCAGTTAAAGGTTGGTTAGTGTTGATGTTCTCTTGGCTCGAAGGGACGCCATACACTTGCACCGTAGTGGCACCTTGAAACTCAATCTTTTTCAGGTCCAAACCCCCTTGCCTGAAACGAACCTCGATTTGAGCCTGCGTGAGGCGACGGGAACTGCCACTAATGGGAGCCGCACCGGCATTGATACTTGCTACCTTACTTGCCAATTCCTCTGGACCTGTAATCTCTGCAATACTGCCCAAGAGGAGGTCCGGCCCCTGCACGTTGACACTCGGGGGCAGTAGCACAACCACCCGCTCATCTCCACTGCATACCACATTCGCGCTTAGAATATAGGTAACAAGAATCAACACAAAGATCCATACACTCTTTTTTGATATCATGTTTGATTACCTGCGGAGATTATTGGCGGTCTGCAACATATCATCGGAGGCTTGGATTGCCTTGGAATTACTTTCGTAGGCCCTTTGTGCCACTATCATGTTCACCATTTCCTCAACCACTTGCACATTGGACATTTCCAGGAAGTTTTGGCTCAGCATCCCAAAACCATCGAGACCTGGCGTACCAAGCATGGGTTCGCCACTGGCTGCCGTAGCGGTATAAAGGTTACGACCCTCGCTCTTCAGTCCAGCAGGGTTGACGAAACGTACAATCTGTAACTCACCAATTCTATCTGGTTCACTATCGCCAGGGCGCATTATCGTCACGGTACCATCGGAGCCGATGCTCAACTCCAACGAATCTGCCGGCACAACGATCTCAGGTTCAATCGGAAATCCATCCGATGTTGTTACGCGACCATCGGCATCAAGTTTGAAGGCACCATCTCTGGTGTAGCGGATGCCGCCGTCTGGAAGCAACACTTGGAAAAAGCCGTCACCCTCAATGACGACGTCCAAAGGATTGTCTGTCTGTTGGTACATGCCCTGCGAGAAGATCCTCTGGGTAGCCACAGTCCTTACACCATGACCGATCTGAATGCCTGTTGGCACTTGGGCTCCCGCCGTGGAAGGTGTCCCTGCATACTTCACCGTTTGATATAGGAGATCCTGAAAATCCACTCGGCTCTTTTTAAAGCCAGTGGTGTTGACGTTGGACAAGTTGTTAGAGATTGTATCAATCTTAGTCTGTTGGGCCGTCATACCTGAGGCAGCGGTCCATAAAGAACGCATCATAGCAAAAAACCCTCCTTGTATGTTTAGGTTTAAACATAGCGCAAGAAAGGGGTATGAAACCATTCCCGACAGAGTGGTTTCTTGGAACATGTAGTCGACACGTCCCTACGGCTTCTGTTTCCAGTCCAGCCTATGCCCCTTAAAGCGATTATACCTCGTTGATAATTTTACCTAGAGTTTCATCAAAGGCTTGCACCACCTTTTGATTCGCCTCATAACTCCTTTGAATATTAATCAGGTTGACCATTTCTCGAACAACGTTCACGTTAGCCATCTCAATTGCTCCTGGGGCTAGCGTCGCCTGATATCGAAAGGGATCCCCTGCTTCAGGTAGAGCTTCGTATAGATTAGACCCATGTCTTACCAACCCTTCACGATCATTGAACTCCACGATAAGAAGCTTGTCCACTAGTTGACCATCGACCGTGACCTCTCCCCTCTCGTTGAGGAGCACTTTCCCTTCTCCCACATAAATCGACCCACGCTCGCCACGAACTGGATTACCATCTAACGTGGCTAAGAGACCACTTGGATTCACCGCGAGACGACCATCTCTAGTATATCTAGTTCCATTTGCCGTAGCGATGGTGAAAAAACCATGACCCACCAGGGCTATATCCAGAGGATTGTTGGTCGTTCGCAATGTTCCTGGAGAAAAAGAGGATCGACTACCATCGACAAATGCACCTGTACCCAACACACCAAGCGTCCGGCTTGTACCCTGGTGCACTCTTTGCATGGGCGTTTCGGGCAGAGAATAAATATGAGCAGTTTGTCTTTGGAACCCAGCAGTATCGATATTCGCTAAATTGTTACTGGATACATCCATCCGCAAGGATTCCACTAGCATACCTGAAGTAGCCGTATATATGCCTCGAAGAATAAAATCACCTCCCTTACAAAAAAGTTCCCTCGCCTCCTCTATCGGCAAGGGAACTGACAAACTTTAGTATTTTTATCGTCCTTTTGAATAGGTCTTTACAAAGGGAGCTCGCGAGATTTTGTCGATAGAATCGAGCATCTGTCCGGTACCCCTTACTACACAACTCAAAGGATCTTCTGCTAAAGTGACTGGTACCCCCGTTCGCTCTTGTATTAAGCGGGCCATGCCATCCAAAAGAGACCCTCCACCAGTAAGGGACATTCCTTTATTTACGATGTCAGCTGCCAACTCCGGAGGAGTCACTTCTAAGACACCTCTAATAGCGTCCACAATACTGAAGATGGGCTCCTCGATAGCAGGGTACACATCAACGGAACTAATCTCCACAGTGGCTGGCAGGCCCGTGATCAGGTCCCGGCCTCGAATCATCATTTTCATATCCGGATCTGGGTAGGCACTGGCAATCGTCGTCTTGATATCTTCCGCGGTACGATCACCAATCGCTAGGTTGTACACCCTCTTTACGTGGCGCAGAATCGCTTCCTCAATATGAGACCCACCGATTCTAAGGGACTCTGAGGTCACCTCGCCACCAAGGGATATCACAGCTATGTCCGTAGTGCCGCCTCCAATATCCACCACCATGTTACCACTTGGGGCAGCAATATCCAACCCACAACCAACAGCCGCGGCTATTGGCTCGGTAACCAAATAGACTTCTTTGGCACCTGCCAAGGTAGCAGCTTCGATTACTGCCCTTCTCTCAACGGTAGTAATTCCAGAGGGAACACAGATCATCACTCGGGGCCGAAAGCCTCTACCGGCAACCTTGCGGATAAAGTGTTTGAGTATCTCCTCCGTGATCTGGAAATCCGCAATAACGCCCTCATTAAGAGGCCTGATTGCTCTAATGTTCCCTGGAGTACGACCGATCATGGCCCGGGCTTCTTCGCCAATGGCACAGATCTTTTGGGTATTAATATCAATGGCGACCACCGACGGTTCATGGATGACGATACCTTTACCGCGGACATGGACCAATATATTCGCTGTTCCTAAGTCAATTCCTATATCCTTACTGAACATTCCATTGCCCCCTCTGCAACACTGATGAATGTAAACATTCATCTTGGAGTTTGACTTGATCAAACATCCACTTCCACTACTTCCATTTTTACCACAATGGAGTAAGGTTCTCCATAGAGGAGGCAAATCCTTTTCTTTTTTCGCCGGCACGGCTATGAGGCGCGACTGGCATCCTTCACCCCATATTTCTTCTTTGTCGCTTCTCCACCCCTAATGTGTCGTTCTGATTTATTGACCTCAAGGACTTCTTTTACCTGTTCTGCGAGTTCTCTATTAATGCGTGGTAAGCGCTCGGTCACATCCTTATGGACGGTACTTTTACTCACCCCAAACACGATAGCCGCTTGCCGCACAGTGGCATTAGTTCTCACGATATATAAACTTACATCCACCACCCGCTTGCGGATATAGTCTCTCATCTGCGCTTCCCCCTAGCACTTTTTTTACATTTATATGCCGTAGGGCTTTGAATATGCTAGCATTAGTGGAGAAACGCCTGAGGGTTCACTGGTTCTCCCTTGTGAGTAAGCCCGAAGAATACCCGGCCAGTGCTTTCAGGCACAGCGATATTTTGATTTTGCTTCACTATTTCACCTGGCACCACCTGGATGCCCTTGATGGAACGATAGGTAGAAACCCACCCACTCCCATGGTCAATGACTAGTTCGGTCTCAAGTCCGTTGGAGTTTACTGCAATGACTTCTCCGGGAAGCACAGTTCTAACAGAACTATCGCTGACAGAAAACTCTAGTCCAGCATTGAAGCGCCAGTCACCGTACACCGGATGACGGTGCCAGCCAAAGGGCGTACTTATTTCGCCTTGTACAGGCCAAATTAGGTGTTCAAACGAAAGTTCGGGCTCTTGCCTGATTGTGGGCTTAATTTCGGTGGGCTCTGGCAACACACTAGCAGGTGGCTCCACCGTAACAAGCTGAATGGGGTTTTCTAAGACCCAAGGATAAAAATCAGCGATTACATCTTGCACACGTTCTTGCACAAGGGCCTCGATATCTTCCAAAGTAACCTGTGGCGTAACAGAGACAGGTTCTTCGGGAGGCCAGTTGCGATAGATTCCAAGACCAATACCTACAATTAAGGAAAGGCCTACCACCATCAGAATTAGTAGTCTTTGACCTTCCCTCCTATGCCAAGCTAATTTTAGCTTGTCTTTCATTTTTCTCCATGCTTGCATACAATCACCGCCTTGTTGCTAGTATGCTCTCTTCAAGGTGGCCCTATGCAAAAAACCCCCCAGAAATTGGGGGGTTTACCTGGAACTAAGGGCCTAGATTACTATTCATCGGCTACTTCTAAACGTAGTAATGCCTTACGAAGGGCAACCTGGGCTCGAGTTATATCTAGATCTCCCTTGCGGTCGGCCAGCCTTTCTTCTGCCCTTCTTTGGGCTTGTCGGGCTCGTAATACGTCAATGTCTTCGGCTAGTTCAGCAGTATGCGCCATCACAGTAAGCCTGTTATCATGCATCTCCGCGAACCCACCACCTAGGGCAATCTTGCGACGTTTACCTTTGAGGGGGCCATACTCCAGTACTCCAATACCCAAGGAAGCCATAACCGGTAGATGGCCGGTCAAGATCCCAAAACTACCATCTGAACCCGGCAACAGCACATACTCTACGTCCGTTAAGACAACGGTGCGTTCTTGTGTCACCACTTCGAATATGAAGCTAGCCATTAAGCATTCTCCTCTGCCAAGGCCTGCCCCTTCGCTACCGCCTCATCAATGGTGCCTACCATAAAGAAGGCGTTTTCGGGCAGATCATCGTGTTTCCCTTCCAGAATTTCCTTGAAGCCCCGTACCGTCTCTTTGACGGGTACGAACTTGCCAGGAATGCCTGTAAAAGTCTCAGCTACAAACATAGGCTGGGACATGAAACGTTCGAGGCGTCTGGCTCTGGCCACTGTGATTTGATCTTCTTCGGCAAGCTCATCCATACCTAAGATCGCGATAATGTCCTGGAGCTCGCTATAGCGCTGTAACACTTGTTGCACTCCCCGGGCTACATTGTAGTGCTCATTGCCTACAATATCGGGAGAGAGGATCCGCGATGTCGAAGCCAAGGGATCTACAGCAGGATAGATTCCCTTCTCTGAGATGCGCCGTTCTAAGTTCGTAGTAGCATCTAGATGGGCGAAGGTAGTGGCTGGTGCCGGATCCGTATAGTCGTCGGCTGGAACGTAAATAGCCTGAATGGAGGTGATAGATCCTTGTTTTGTTGTGGTAATCCGCTCCTGCAATTGGCCCATTTCTGTAGCCAAAGTAGGTTGATAACCTGCTGCAGAAGGCATACGCCCCAACAGAGCAGATACTTCAGACCCGGCCTGCGTAAAGCGGAAAATGTTGTCGATAAACAATAATACGTCTTGTCTTTCTTCATCTCTAAAATACTCCGCAAGTGTCAATGCGGTTAAACCTACTCGTAACCGTGCTCCGGGAGGTTCGTTCATCTGGCCAAAAACCATGGCAGTCTTATCAATTACGCCAGATTCCTGCATTTCATAATAAAGATCGTTTCCTTCACGGGTACGCTCGCCCACTCCGGCGAAGACAGAATAACCACCATGTTCGTGGGCAATGTTGCGGATTAATTCCATAATCAGGATGGTCTTACCCACACCTGCACCGCCAAAAAGACCGATCTTTCCGCCTTTGGCATAGGGTGCGAGCAGGTCTACGACCTTGATCCCTGTCTCCAGCATGGTGGTGGAGGGTTCTACCTCGTCTACCTTCGGTGCTGGACGATGAATGGGCCATCTTTCCTTCGTCTCCACCTGCTTGCCCCCATCGATGGGCTCCCCTAGCACGTTGAACAAACGGCCTAGTGTCTCCCGGCCAACGGGAACCGAGATGGGGCCACCGGTGTCAATGGCTTCCATACCCCTTTGTAGCCCATCGGTGGAGGCCATGGCGATACAGCGCACGATGTTGTTACCTAAATGTTGGGCAGCTTCTAAGGTCAAATTAACTTGGGTGCCTTCCACTGCGTCTGCAATACGAATAGCGGAAAGCAAATTGGGCAGCTGTTCGGGCGCGAATTCGATATCAACTACAGGTCCTATAACTTGGACAACTTTCCCTTTATTAACACTACTCATCAATAAACCCCCTCACCATTCTACGATTGCAGTGCATCTGCACCGCCCACGATTTCTGCGATTTCCTTCGTAATCTGGGCTTGCCTCGCTCTGTTGAAGCTTGTGTTCAAATCCCGTATTAGCTCCCCAGCGTTATCGGTAGCGTTACGCATTGCATTCATCCTCGCACCTAATTCGCTAGCCTTCGCTTCGGTCAAAGCCTGGTAGACTGCTGAATCAACATAGAGGGGAACCAAGGTTTCCAGCACCGCGTGAATAGACGGCTCGTACATGTACAAAGGTTCTGGCCCTTCGCTCGTTACTTCCATAATCTGCTCTGGCAGAGGAAGCACATTGCGCAACTTGACTCGATGCGTTACGGAATTAACAAACTCGGTGTACAAAATCGTCACATTATCAAAGAGCCCATGCTCAAAAAAGTCATAAATCACATGGCCTATATCCTGGGCCACTCTCAGATTAGCAACATCGCCGATCCCAACAAATTCGGCTAAGGAGGTCGTATTACGCCTTCTAAAGTGATCCCGTACCTTCCGACCCACCATCACCATTTCCGTCTCTGGATGTTCCTGCAAAAATGCTTCAGCGTTCCTAATTATGGCCGCATTGTAACCTCCAGCCAAACCACGATCGCCGGCTAAAATGAGCAAACAATGCGTGTCGCCATTCCTCGCTTGCAGAACCTCTGGCAGTTCTTCACCAGCTTGCTCTACCGCCCTTAGGGCGGTACCGAGGGAATTAGTCAGACGTTCATAGTAAGGTCGAGTACTGACCACCATTTCTTGCGCACCACGCAATTTGGAGGCGGCAATCATCTCCATGGCCTTGGTAATCTGTTGGGTCTTGGAGATGCTAGAGATCCGCCGCTTAATATCCCGGCTTGATTGTGCCATCTTCAGCCCCCCCTAACTAACGAAGTCTTTTTTGAATTCCACAATCAACTTTTTCAGTGCAGTCTCAATCTCTTCCGTGATTTCCTTAGTATTTCTCAGCTCTGCAAGTATTTCCTGATGCTCTTTACGGAGATAGTCTAGGAACTCATGTTCAAAACGGACAACATCAGAAGTGTCAATGCTATCTACATAACCATTGACCGCCACGAAAAGGGAAACCGCCTGTTCTTCAACTGGCAAGGGTTTATACTGCTGTTGTTTGAGGATCTCATACATGCGCTCCCCTCTGCCCAAACGGGCCTGGGTCTGGCGATCCAAATCTGCTCCAAACTGGGCGAAAGCAGCCAACTCTCTATACTGGGATAAATCGAGACGTAGAGAACCTGCTACCTGGCGCATCATCTTAACTTGTGCGGCACCGCCTACCCGGGAGACGGAACGCCCCACGCTAATGGCGGGACGGATACCCGCATAAAACAGGTCAGACTCCAAGAAGATCTGCCCATCTGTAATAGAAATTACGTTAGT
>WPCH01113847.1_pt1 | contig 17745 bp, 13 predicted proteins | sample 5399881 | NCBI WGS metagenome assembly WPCH01 (sample SAMN12869468, study PRJNA574797) | sludge metagenome | isolation source: wastewater treatment of pH5 | place: China:Beijing | collected 2019-05-20
CCTTGATTGGTATAATGGTAATGACCAATTGCCTTACACCAATTAAATCAAGGAGGATTCTATCACCAATGCCAAAGAGGAATGATGACACTAGTAGTTTATCACATACGAAATGGAACTGCCAGTATCATATTGTGTTCACCCCAAAGTATCGAAGAAAAGCGATCTATGGAAAGTTGAGAGCAGATATCGGAAAATATTTGAGACGTCTTTGTGAATACAAAGGTGTCGAAATAGTGGAAGCACACGCGATGAGTGATCACATTCACATGCTTGTCAAAATACCACCCAAGATCGCAGTGAGTTCGTTCATGGGATATCTCAAAGGAAAGAGCAGCTTGATCATCTTTGACGAGCATGCGAATCTAAAGTATAACTATGGATCTAGACACTTCTGGTCAGAAGGGTACTACGTTTCGACCGTAGGTCTAAACAAGAAAGTTGTAGAGAATTACATTAGGAATCAAGAACTTGAAGACCAAGTGCAGGATAAGAGAAGTTTGAAGGAATATAAAGACCCGTTCACGGGTAAGTAAGGGTGTCCAAGGCAATTGGGCAATCAAAAAGGTCCTCAAATGGGGGCCGCCAGTAACGAGCCTTGTAGGCGTGAGAGAAAAACCACGTCTTGAAGGCGTGGATTTTTATTACTCTGAGAGAACTTTGTATTTGATTTGATATTGATCAAGCATTTTGATGATATCATGTTCATAAGATTTTGCTGAACCCCAATCATGACGAAAAAACAATCCTTGACCTCCACCAGAACCTACTGCATGAATCAGTGTTTGATAAGAATCAGTAGATGATAAAACAACAGATAAAGAACATCTGCTAGAATTTCTAAAGAAGAACTTCTCACAAACAATGAAATGAGTGTCTTCAGTGACTTGTTGATTATAAACGATGTCTGTTAAGTATTTTTCAATGTGACGAATAATTAAAGACGATTCTGCTTGAACTTCAATTTTCATAATTTCCCCTATAAGAATATGTACTAATCGCATTATACCATGCTAATTATTATAAAAGTTTTTTCTGATGATTTTTTGTCATCTAAAATTCAAAAAAAAGGTATTAATCTCATAAAGAACGTTTAAAAAACTACTTAGGAACATATAAAGTACAAAGTAATCTACAAATATTGTTAAAAATGGTTACGCATTTCAATCAAAAATTGATATTAATGGCTAATGGATAATGATTAAATATTAAAAATTGACATGAAAACGCTTATATATGTGTTTTTTTAAGTGTATAATGAAAATAACAATTTCTAATTATGGCTATGATTCTTGTAAAGCGTTTACATAATTTGCTTATTTTTATATGATATAAGTAAAACAAACACCTATTGTCAAATCAAAATTTGGAGGAGAAAAATGAAAAAAATCATCTTAACCGTTTTACTTATAGTAACACTTATGTTTGCTCTTGCTAAAACAAATATTTCACAAGCAGCAAGTGTAAGTAATCTTGAAGCATGGGAAGTTGTCAATTCTTGGGATGGAGTAAAATCCTGGACGACAGAAGGTGCAAAAATAACATTACCTGGTGGAGTACCTGATGCTTGGAACAGAAGGGCAGAAGTACTAAATAATGATACTTATGGTCCATTGTTTACGATTGCTGATGGACAAACGATTTCATTTAGATTCAATATAGGAATGTTTGACAGTTTAGGCGCACCTATTGCTCAAACAAATAATGGTGGTAATGCACTTGATCTTCATGTCATGAATGCTGAAAATGATCAAGAAATTATGCACTTACGTATATGGAGTGATTCAGCAGGTGCAACCAATGGGTCACATGCATACGTTCTATATCCTCAAGCAGGCAACTGGGGTCTATCCTATGATGGTGCAACATGGATTAAAGGTGATGCTACCCTTGAAAGCAGTTTCTTTATTCAGTTTTCAAAAGATAATCTTTTTGAATCTTATGTTGGTGGAAGTGATGAAATTACACGTTTGGACAACAATGCAAACGACATGTTAACTCATAAATCACGTTTAGATGGTATTGATCAAGTATGGTTTAGAATTTCTGGTGATAATGGATTCAATGCAGATGTTGATGTGATAGTTACAGAGATCAATGGTCAAAGTTTAGTAAATGATGGCACATCATTTACTGATACAGTTGCTCCTCTTATTATTGATGGTGAAGTTTCTCAATCAATACCTATGAATGAAGCATATGAAATGCCTGTGGTTGCTTATGACTTGCTCAGTGATGTATCCTATCGTATTGAAGATTTAGAAGGCAACGTTTTAAATGCTATAGATAAAATATTTACACCGACTACAGAAGGTGTTCAAACAATCAAGTTAATAGCCTCTGATTTAGATGGCAATGAAACAGAAAGAGAATATACATTCAATGTGGTTAATACGATTGATGCACCTGTTTTATCAAATGTTCCTGTGATTGCTGATATTCAAGCGAATTATTTTGAACTTATTGCAATTTCTGCACCAACTGTCACTGAATCAACTGGCAATTATACATTAAAATTACATATTTATCATGAATCTGATCTTGTAAATGCATATCGCAGTTTAACCGTTGATCAACAAAATCAATTCAAATTCTTTATTTTACCAGCAATGGAACTCGGTACATATCACTTTATCTATGAAGCTGTTAATGCTGGTGGTACTGTCTATTCAGATGCACAAGAAGTTGTCATTCAAGCAAATCAAGTTTATAGTGATACATTTGCATCACCAAGAAATTTGAACCAAGCAATGACAGATTATGTGGATGATGGATTGCGAGTTAGATCAACGACATATACGAAATTTGATCTTGGTGTCTTTGACATGAGAAATGGATTCAATATTAAATTTCAAATAAGTGATACGACATCTAACGTTGCTAATATGGGAACAAATGGATATGCAGAACTAGTGCTATCAAATCCTGATAATCCTGAGATGTTTATCGCACTGCGTGTTTGGCTTGATCAACAAGGTGCACCAGATTCACCAACAAATATTTTTATTAAGTATCCTGATCAAGACATGATTGACATCTCAGAGGCAGGTTGGATTAAAAACACTGTCGACGATTTAGCAAAACATTATCACATGGCTTTTGATCTTGATTCATACTTCATTGGTGAAAGATTAGGGGGAATGGTTCCTGCATCCACAGGTGCTACTCAAATTCAAACTTTCCTTGATGAACTTGGTGGAACTTTGTTACAAGCAAGTTTCGTTATTCATTCACATTATGCAAGTGGAACTAATCAATATTATGAAGCACTTATCACAGAAGTTAATGGTCAAAATTTGAAATCGACTAATGGTCAAATGGATCAGGTTAATGATGCAACATTACTTGTTTTAGACCAAATATCAGAACTAAGTTTAGAAAACGTAGCGATTATCCTACCTATTTACTTATCAGATTTGTTTACATCACAACCAACATATAGAGTAACTGTTCAAACACCCAATGGAAATGAGGTATTTGAAGATCAAACAGGAGATTTCACATATCTTCCTACTGCACTGGGCTCTTATACTTTCGTTGTTTCAACACTTGGTGCAAACTCAGTAACTGTTACACTTGATTCAATAACTGTAATGGTCAAGAATAAGGTCACAATTCCAACATTAACTCTAAACGCATCATATCAAGCAACATATACACTTAATAGTAACTTAACCATTTTAGGTGCTACTTATTCATCAGATGTTACGGAAGCATCGAGAATTATAGAACTTCGTTTACCTGATGGAACAACACAAACAGTGACAGTTTCACAACAAGTGACATTGAACCAAACTGGCATATATACACTGACATATCATGCACAAGATCAAGCTAATCCAGAACCAAATCAAATATCTCAAACATTCTCTATCAATGTTCCAGATACATTGAACCCTATTGTATCGATTACTGGATTAATTGAAAAAATTCTAGTGAATAAAGAGGTTGTCATTCCTACGATTGTTGTCACAGATAATTCATCAACCACTATTTTAGTCACCATTGAATCACCAGATGGTACACGCACGAACATAGGTACTCAAACTACTAATAATCGATTTACACCTGATGAAACAGGTACCTGGAAAGTTATTGTACGAGTCACTGATCTTTATGAAAATGTGACAATCATGACGTATGAAATTGAAGTTGTTGAACCATCAAGTGGTTTATCAACAGGCGCAATTATAGGAATAGTTGTTGGATGCGTATCTTTCGTTTTCATAGGTGCATGGTTCTTTATACGAAAAAGAAGAATAGTTTAATAAAAACATAGAGTTTAGGTTAGTCTCTTGGCTAACCTAACTCTCATTTTGAAAGGATATAAGATGAAAAAAAATACATTAATATTTATTTTACTTACCTTAATCTTTTTCATTGTTGCATGTCAAAAAGAAAATGAGGAATCAAAACCTACTGATTCTTTTATCGATGATACCCTTACAGATATCATGTATGAAGGTGAAAAATTAATTTCATATGTTGAAACTGATGAAACTGGTCAAACACGAATGTTTGTAGATAATAAGCCGTTTTTATATATTGGTGCATCGATTCGAGTTGATGCACTAATGAATACTGATCGTTTGACAATTGAGCAAATTGAACCTCTATTTGCAAAAGCTAAAGATTTGGGCGTGACAGCTTTACAAATTCCTGTTGAATGGAAAGATATTGAACTAGAAGAAGATGTTTTTGATTATACATATTTGGATCGTATGATGCGATTCGCAAATAAATACGCATTAAAAATAGAATTTCTATGGTTTGGAACAAACATGGTTGGCGATACACATAGTTACACAGTTCCAAACTATATCATTAAGGATGGTAAAAGATTTCCTAAATTAGACGCGATGAGAACTGGTGAGTTTTGGAATTATTATGGAATTATGTGGTATATGGATTTCAATCATCCTAACTTACTAGAAAGGGAAGGACATGCAGTTGGTAAAATGATGGATTTCATTTATGAATGGGATCGCACACATGGTGCATATCATCCAGTGATTGGGATCCAAATTTTAAATGAAGCTGATGCTTTTGTTAGATGGAGAATTGGTACATATCAAGTTCAATCACCTCAAGGTGGTATCATGTCAATCGAAGAGGGATGGCAAAAAGTGATGGATTCACTCAACCATCTTGGACTCATTGTTAAATCAAGTCCATATCAAGTATATACACGTACAAACTTTGCGAATTCGACAGGTGCAGATAACACACCATCTTCAAATCATGGTATTTTTTCAGGTGATGTTGCAAAAAATCCACCACCATGGGTGATCGATATTTTCAATTTAGAAGGTATTGATTTGGTTGGTGATGATTCTTATCGTTCAAGTGTTAAAGATATTAGAGGCATTATGACTATGTATGGGAAAAATCTTCCTGGAAATTATCCGCATGTAGCAGAAAATGCAGGAAATTATCCCAATACACCATCACTCATATTAGCAGCAATATCTCAAGGTGCAGGTTATTCTATTTACGATTTAATTACATCACCTTTTTACATTCGAAATGGGTCTTCAGGCGTAGATCAAGGTATTTTAACTTATAATAGTCAATTTGAAATTATTGAAAAAGCACATTATCAGCCAGCTAAGCAACTTATTGCAGGGTTGAAGGATGCATGGAAAGATGTTTTATCCGTTTCTTATGAAAATTTTGCTGTATTTAACGCAACAACGAATCATCCAGAAACAAACAAGACTCAAACATTGAATACAAAAGGTGCACAGATCACTTTTCAAACTTTCCAAGGTGCTCTTGCATTTGCCTTAGTTTTTAATGATCATATTTTAGTTTTCTCAACAGCACAAGCGACCATGTTATTTCATGATGTAAATGTAGAAAAAATTGAAATGGGAAGATACTTAAGTGATGGCTTGTTTGATGTTGTTGAAACACTAAACAATCCAACGAATAGTTTAACCTTACAAAGTGGTCAAGTATATAAAATTAGTATTGAAACACTTCTCATGAATTTGACATCAAATACATGGGAAAACATAGGAAGTTAGGTGAAATTATGAAAAAACTAAGTTACCTATTTTTAATCACCTTAACACTCTTGATGTTGATTTCTTGTCAAAAGGAAAAGGTAGGATCAGAACTGATCGAAAAAACAATCTTTCATGAACCTTATCGAACAGAAACGCATCAAGCTGGTTCTCTTTCAAAATCATACATTGTCAATCGTCAGGGTATTCCGGAAATTGTTTTATCATCAGAAGTTCGTCTTGATATCATTTTACTAGCAGATCAACTTGAATTAAGTGATATTGAACCTTATTTTGCAATTGCAAAAGATACAGGACTCAACACCATTGATCTTCCATTTTTATGGAAATGGATTGAAGTAGAAAAAGATGTTTATGATCCAACCATGATTCATCAAATTCTTGATTATGCTCGAGCATATGATTTAAAACTTAATCTCATTTGGTATGGTTCTTTTGTTGATGGTGAATCACGAACAGGATTATATCCAGATTACATCTCAGATGATGAAAAAACTTATCCAATTTTGCTTGACCTTTATGATTTTGGTATCTTTGGTCGTGTAAAAATAATGGATTGGACGAATGATCATTTATTAAATAGAGAGTCACATGCATTATATGAGTTAATGAATGCTGTCTATGATTGGAACGTAGATCATCAAAGATACGATCCGATTATGATGGTTCAAATTGGTCAAGGATTAGATCGTTTTCCAAGATGGCGAATTACTCAGTATGAAGTTTTAGGTGATGATCAAATTTTACTTACCCAACAAGAGGGATGGGAAATCGTCGAACACTATATCGGACGTATGGCTAAAGCTATTAAATATGCTGCATATCGACCTTTAACACGCATCGAATTTACTGAACAAAATGGTGTGACAAGTTATGTGACATCCATTAAAAGTATTCCACATGTAGACTTTGTTAGTCCTACATACCTTCATTCCATTGCGAATACGAAAACAGGAATGAGAAATTTTGTCCAAGATATTCCTGGAATGCCTATTTATAATGCTCAAAATTGGGCTGATGATACAAATCATAAAAATCTATTAGCTACCATAGCATTAGGTGCATTTGGTTTCAATAGCTACCAATTATCTGCAGCAGTCTATTATCCAGAGCCACCTAATGGTGCATTATATCATCGAATTGATCGAAGTCAAACAGGATTTTTATCGATGTTTACACAAAAAAACGAACGTGTTGATTCAATCAAACCTATCGTTTTAGGATTAAGACAAGCATATATCGATGTTTTAAAAACACCTCGACAAAACTTTGTAGTTCTCGGAATGGACACACGTGTTTCTTCTGGTTCAAAACAATTTTTGTACACACAAAGTGGTCTTATGTTTGAATATTCAAATCCTGCTTTTGGTCTTGGATTTGTGATTCAAAATGACCAATATGTGACTGTATATGCGACTAAAGATTCAACCATTACATTTTCTAATGTGATATTTATCAACGCAACCGAAGGTTATTATGGACCTGATGGTAATTGGATCAATGAAGGTAGTGTTGCATTATCCAATAATAATCTTTCTCTAACGATGTCAATGCATAAAGTATATCGCTTAAGAATTTCGACACTCAATCAATTGCCAACAAACCTAAGTGATATTTACGTAAATAGTTTCGATGCGATACGCGGTTAGATTAATCTATGTAACGACTTGGATTTTATTAACTTTTTTATTCGTTGCGTGTAAAGAAGATATTCAAATACCAAGTGAACCAACAGAACCCAGCAAGGAGACCGAAAAAGTGATTGTTTCAGAAATTAAGCATACCAAAGACGGTAAAGCATATGTAAGTTATTTAGGTCATCCGTTTGTTATTATCGGAGGACAAATCAGACTTGATGGATTAATGAACCGAGGAACAGGAATTCATACACCACCACAGGGTTCACCTCTTGCTTTGGATTACGATCAAATCGAACGATATTTTTATGAAGCAAAAAAGTTTGGTATTAATACTGTTGAAGTTCCTATCGAATGGAGTAGACTAGAAATCGAAGAAAATGTGTATGATTTTACACATTTGAATAAGATATTAAACATTGTCAATAAGTACGAACTCAAACTAGAAATTCTATGGTTTTCAACGAATATGGTTGGTGATTCTCATAGTTTTCATCTCCCTGATTATATTTGGGATGATGAAGAACGTTTTCCTCGCATGAAAGCAAAAATTGATGATACATTTATCGATTCATATTTTTCATGGATGTATGGTCATGTGGGACATCTTGTATTAGATACTCCACTTCTCATGGAAAAAGAACGCACCATGATTGAAAAAATGATGACATATATTGATCAATGGAATCACGAAAATGGTCGACACTATCCTGTCATTTCTGTTCAAGTCCATAATGAACCAGATGGTTTACTCAGATGGCGTGTTGATCAAAAAAATTTACATCTTGATGGAGAAAAAGTCTCAAAAGAGCGAGTTTGGGAAATGATACTAAATGCACTTGATAATGCAGGTAAAGCAGTTAAATCAAGTGAATACACCATTTTTACACGTACGAACATGACTGTATCACTTGGTGTAGGAAAATTCCCACAAGCACCATTTGCATCTCCACTTGATGTTTTGGCACTTGAAGGAATTGACATAGTAGGTGATGATCCTTATGTGGAAGAACCCGCTATTATAAAAGACACGATTAAGAGTTACAGTGTCGAAAAAAACTATCCGCACATAGCAGAAAATATGGGTCATTATGCATCAACACCAAGCATGATGTTACAAGCTTATCAAGCAGGTGGTTCATATGCACTTTATGATTTCGTTACACCTAAATTTTTTACATGGATGAATACATATTATAACTCCACATATCAAATGGATCAAGGTGTCTTGCATGACAACTTCGAAGATAAACCTCATTCTGAGCTAACACGAAGAGTGATCACTGGGATACAAAAGGGTGCGTATTTATTTGCGATGCAACCTATCGAGCGTATCTATGCTTTTAACATCCAAACCAAACTTCCACTTTTAGAAAAAACAGAATCAGTTTCGATTAATGATCTTCAACTAACGATACGAACTTCTGAGGGTGCATTAGGTTTTGTGATCATGGATGATGAAAATAATCTTTATGTCTATGGAACACATGAGATGTATATAAAATTGGAAGGAAAAAACATCTCTCCTTTTGCAAACATAGGATATATGAATAAAATAGGTGAGTTTATGATTACAGATAAGCTGTATCCATCAGGAGAATATCTCACAATTGAAGAAGGTCTTTTTTACCAATTTAGATTAAGTTAAAAAAAGGATGTGATTTTTGATGTATAATGCTCGAGTTGTATCACTTGTTTACTATGAGCATCAAGCAGGTGAATATGTTTTACCACATCATCATAGCTACTATGAAATGGTTTTTTATAAAGAAGGTACTGGATGTGTAAATGTCAAAGGCGAGAAAAATGATTATCATGATCATTCTGTGTTTGTCATCAAACCCTATGATCAGCATGATGAAATCAATGATGCTTTTTCAGTTGTCTACATTGTTTTATTTGAATCTGACAAAGAACTTGATAACATGTTTATTCATTTATCCGATAAATCATCATTACTAGTACATGAACTATTTGACATTGCATTAAATGAATATAAAAATCAATCACCCTTATATCAAGATTACGTAAATCATCTTTTTAATTTAATCCTTATTGAATCTACTCGACACACGATGATAGATGACCAGTTAAAGACGAACAATTTATATGTTAAACATGCAAAAAAATATATTAGAGAGAATTATGTTAAAGACATCGACTTTAATATGTTAGCCATAAGTAGTGGTTACTCATATGATCGTTTTCGCCATATATTCAAAGAAGTATCAGGTGTTTCTTTAAATCAATATGTTTTAAACATTAGATTAGATGTCGCAAAAAACTTACTCTTTGAAACAGAAGATTCAGTCAAAGAAATCGCTCAAAAGTGCGGTTTCTCTGATGATTCACGCTTTGTGAACTTTTTTACTCAGCGCATGAATTTATCACCCTTACGTTTTCGTAAAATGATACGAGAAGAAAATGAGATTGGTGTTGTCGCATTAAAGAAAAAGGATATTGAGGACTAATATGAAAAAAATCTTTATAGATACCGATTTAGGTGGAGATTGTGATGATGTAGGAGCTATCGCTCTACTTAATATTTGTGCAAATAAGCAAAAAGTTGAAATTATCGGTATGTCACATACGACCTCATCGCTATATGGTCCTAAGTGCATCGATATTATTAATCACTATTACGGTCGTTATATTGAGATAGGAGTAACCAAAAGAAGCCACTTCCTCGATGATGAAAAGTATAATCGATTTGCTGAAAAAATGGTGAATCACTTTGGATCTTCACTTCCAGATAATGATCAACTTCCTGAAGCTTATAAACTCATGAGAAAAAAACTTTCTATACTTAATAAAAAAGAAAAACTAACTCTAGTGGGTATTGGTCAATTGAATAACTTTTATGAACTTTTGAATTCAACAAAAGATGAATTTTCAGAATTATCTGGCTATGAATTGATTAAAGAAAAAGTAGAAGAAGTCATATTAATGGGTGGACTCTTTAAGGATCAACATCAAGATATCATTTTTGAAGGGATGCCATATATAACTGAATACAATATAGTTACAGATATCAAATCTGCTAAATATTTCATTGAACACTGCCCAGTTCAGATTACGTTCATCGATTTTCTTGTCGGATATCAAGTGAAGTCATTTGGTCATCTTGTTGAAGAAAACGACTTAAACCATCCTGTCACTTTCTCGTATAAACTTTTTTCAAATGGATCTAGAGAATCTTGGGATCCGATTACAGTCTACTATGCATGCTTTGGTAAACAAGACGTATTTAGCTTATCGGAAAGAGGTTTTGTTTTAGTTGATGAATATGGACATACTACATTTCACCCACAAAAAAATGGGTTACATCAATATGTCAAACTGAATGTAAATGAAGCTGAGATGGCCAAGTTATTAAATGATTTAATGATTTCTGATCGAGGTGAATTAAAATGAAAAGAATAATCTCTATCTATGTAATCATCTTTTTAGTTATTGTTCTTATAGCATGTCAAAAGGATGATCGCAAGCACTTAAATTTTTATGTTTGGGGTGACTCTGTTGAAGTCTCCTGGTATGAAAGAATTGCTCAATCGTTTTATGATGAAACACATATAGAAGTTCGTATTTTACCCTCTACAGGCAACTATTACGAAAACTTAAATATTTATTTAGGTTCACGTAAAAATGCACCTGATATATTCTTTACAGAACAAGGAGAAATACTTTCTCAACTTTCAACAGGTAGAATCTTAAATTTATCACCCTATATTCAATCAAAAGCACTTGATGTAGAAAGTGTAAATAATCCAAATGGTCAAATTAAACTATGGAACATGAATGATGCATATCGTTTTGATGGTGAATCATTTGGTGTTGGTGATTATTATGCGCTTATTAAAGATTGGTCACCTGATTTTATGATGTGGTATAACAAAGATCATATTGATTTTTATAACTCATCTAATGGATACAATGAATCGGATGTTGAGTTTATGCATTATCCAAGTGAGACGATTCCACTTTCTTGGAATGATTTTATGGATATGAGTCACAAACTCACTCAAAAAAATGGAAATACGGTTACACGTTACGGTACTATGCTGGATCGCGTACCTTGGAAACATCTTTTTCAAATGATCCAAGCAGGCGGTGACACTCCATTCATAGAGGGTAAATACTTCAATTATCAATCTGATGCAGTAAAAGAAGCGTTTACCTATTTTTCAGAACTTCAAAGTGGACCCAAGGCGTCTGCACCAACCATAGGACCTTCTGGTATTGGATCTGGAGAAGCGTTTGCTAATGGGAATTTATCTTTTGCATGGTTTGGATCGTGGGCATATAGTGCATTTAGTTTCGATAATGTATCTTTTAATTTAGGCATTGCTCCCCCTCCTGTACCTGATAAAATGAATTTAACAGCACAAGATAATTATGGTGTTGCTGCTGGGATGATTGCTTTAGGTATCAATCAGTCATCTCCATTAAAAGATCAAGCTGTTCAATTCTTAAATTACTATATGACAAAAGGTCAAGAGTTCATGGCAGAAAGAGGGTTTAATATACCTGGTAATATGAAAGTGGCAGAATCAGATTTATACTTAAATCCTGACGATAGTTTCTTAAAGTATATGAATAATTATTTCTTTAATTTTGCGATTCATTATACACATCCCCTTATTTTAAATAACTATATTTCCCAAATTGCAATTGAATCACAAATTGCGAAAAATTTTGATACATTCATATCTAACTACAACATAAATCAAATCAATCAATTACTTACAAACATCGAAAGTGATATACGAAACGAGATTGGATAAGAGGTCTTATGAAACAGAAAAAGAGCAAGCTCAACAAAGACACTAAATTGTTCTACCTATACATTAGTCCATGGCTGATTGGTTTAGCTCTTTTCACACTTGTTCCCATGCTTTTATCATTATATTTCAGTTTCACTTCGGTAAGAATGGCATCAGCAACAACAGAAAACATTCACTTTATTGGATTAAAGAATTACATTGATTTGTTTCGAAACGATCGTGATTTTATACGATCGATTTCAAACACCTTTGTTTATGCAGGTTTTAAAGTCGTATTCACGGTGATGATTGCACTCTTCATTGCCCTCCTCTTAAATGGGAAAGTTATCGGTAGAAAATGGTTTAGAACTATGATTTATTTACCCGCAATCATCCCCGTTGTTTCGGTTGCTTTACTTTGGAAAATGATATTCACTGGAAACGAAATGAATGTTGCTAATTATGTGTTATCTTATATTGGCTTAGCACCAGTTAACTTCTTTGGTAGTGCCAGTAGTGCTATGGGAACGCTAGTCTTTGTTGGTATTTGGAGCGGTCTTGGACCTGTCATGCTTATTTTACTAGCATCCATTCAAGGTATTCCACAAGATATGGTTGAAGCAGCTGAACTCGATGGGGTAAATTTCTTTTCAAAACTGAGATATATCATTATTCCAACGATTAGTCCAACATTGTTTTTTGTTGCATTAACAGGATTGATTGGATCGTTACAAGCATATGCTGAAATTAAACTTCTAACCGATGGTGGACCTGGTGTATCTACGATCACGATGAATCTCTTGATTGTAAGAAATGCTTTTAATAACTTGGGTCGCAAGACACTTGGTTATGCATCTGCTCAAGGCTGGATAGCATTTTTCTTCTCGATGATATTAACTATCTTCTTCTTAAAAACAGTTAACAAGCGCATTCATTATGAGACAGGAGGAGATGAAGCATGACAAAACGGCAAAAGATGATTTTCAGTGTATCCTTACTCACATTCATTTCAGGAGTGATTGCGTTTTTCTTTGCTATACCATTTATTTATATGATTTTAATGTCATTTATGCCTGACTCAAATTCGATCTTTTCATGGCCACCTCGACTCATATCTCCCGATTTTAGATTAAGCAACTACAAAGAAGCATATCTTTTTATTGATATGGGTAAACTTTTTACAAATACGATGATAATGGTTATCACATCGATGGGATTAGGGATTACTTCATCAATCTTAGTTGCATATGGTTTTGCCCGCTTTAAGGGGAAGGGAAGTCAAGTTTTATTTACAGTATTATTATCAACGATGATGATTCCATGGGTTGTCACACTTATTCCTCAATATGTTCAATTCGAATATTTTGGTTTAATTGGAACGAGACTTCCACTGATTATTCCATGGATTGGTGGTTCTGCATTTAACATTTTCATGCTTAAACAGTTCATCATGATGATACCAAAAGAACTGGATGAAGCAGCAAAAATTGATGGGGCAAATACCTTTAAAATTTTGTATTATATCTTACTACCGCAGTTAAAGCCAGTACTAGCAACACTTTTGGTGTTTTCGTTTATTAATGCATGGAGTGATTATATCGGACCAAGCATTTACTTTACGAATCCTGATTTGCACACATTATCTATTGGAATGCAAGCCTTCTTTTCAGCTACAGGAACAGCCAATTGGGCATATGTCATGGCAGCAAGTGTCATCTTTGCACTACCGATGGTTATTGTCTTGTTTGTGGCTCAAAAAGCATTTGTTCGAGGAATTGTTACAACGGGGTTAAAATAATGAGAAAAATCTTCATATATGGAAGTTTAAATACAGATTTTACATTGGAGTTACCAAAAAAAATAAAAATGGGTGAAACATTAAAAGCTGATAAACTCATCATCTCTTTTGGTGGTAAAGGTGCTAACCAAGCGTACGCTGCTAAAAAAATGGGTGGCGAAGTTTATATGCTTGGTGATGTTGGAAATGATGTTCAAGGAAAAGCAATGATTAAAAATCTATCAGAGATTGATATTCATACCGAAGGCATTTCAATTCATAAGGAAGAAAAATCGGGGATTGCGATGATTACCTTATTTGGCCAAAATAATGAGATTATCGTTTATCCAGGTGCGAATCATATGTCTAGACATCAAAAAGTTAAGAAAATAATAGATACATATAGTGAAGTCAATGATGTCTTTGTCTTTCAATTTGAAAAGGATATAAAAGATATTGAAACGGCTTTATATATGGCAAAAAGTAAAAAAATGTATACTGTGTGTAATCCATCTCCGATGGATAAATCTTTCGTTTTAAAGATTGCTCATTACATCGATTTGCTCGTTGTAAATGAAACCGAATTTGAGACGATTACAGGGACAACCTTTGATTATCATGCCCCGATGCGAAACTTATTAGAACTACATTTACTTGGTTTTATGGATGTTATTATTACCATGGGTGAACATGGTGTTGTTGCTTATATTGATACATATAAATACCTATTTAAAGCGGTAAAAGTTGATGTTATAGATACAACAGGTGCAGGAGACATATTTTTAGGTGCCTATGTATCTTTGGTGTCACAAGGATACGAAGTAAAGCATGCACTTGAAATGGCTTCAAAAGCAGCAAGTTTTAGTGTAACTCGATATGGTGCACAAACGAGTATGCCTGATAAAAAAGATATCGATATTGAATCCTACTAAGTTTAGCAAATCTAATGAAGCAAGGTGAACTTTTGCCTTGTTTTTTCATACAAAATGAATGATTTATCATGTAAACTTGCTATCTATGCAATAGTCATCTATAATATAAATAATATAACGTTATGAACAAATGGGGGTTCTCATGCAACATTTTCAAAAGAGCAGTAAAGTCATCGGAAGCTTTATCATTTTAGCCATATCGCAAATGATCGCAGAAGGTATTAAAACATATGTAAGTAATGACTCTTTTAACTGGGTTATTACATTAGGATTACTACTCGCTGCAGGAGCAGTTTTAATCTTTATTGAATTTATGCAAAATAAACGCATTAATACTGGTAAAAACACACATAGCATCGCGATAAGAAGTTCAAAATTTATCAATGATTACTATCGAAAAATCAGAGGATATGCAAGACTTGGTCAATGGGACCATCAAGAAGAAGATATCATTAAAACGATAAATTCAATCACGAGACATTTACTCTTAATTGGAGAGTATACGATTCGCTTTAAAATGGGTCAATTAATCTATAAGCATAGTAAAAATGATTTATATCGCATGCATGCATTAATCGATGAAATCGGTTGGACTGCTGTACTTATGGGAAAAAGAAAGTCCATTTCATATATTAAAAAAGCCATCGATATGGCTCATTTCAAGATAACAAAACCCAAAGATGACTATGTTGTTACAGTTAGTGAAGAAAGTTATCAGATATTTCATGAACTCTTTCTATGTGCAAGAGCATACAGACATATTGCTTCAACAGGATTTGTTGAGTTAAGAGAGAGAAAAGATTTATCAGATAAAGGATTAGCTATCTGCTCCTATTTAATAAGTCATTTAGACAAATTGCCAGAAGAAATAAGTAAAAAGAAGATCGAGTCCATGAAAGCAGGATTGGACTATGGTCTAGGTATTATTTACTTAAACTATTTTAAAGAAAAAGCTATCGATGATTATCATGAAAGAAACATATGTCTCATGAATGCCTATAGCTACAACAAGCTAGCTAAAGATGTCGTTTATAACCAAGATATGCATCGTTATATGAAATGTTTATTAATTGAAAATGAGATCTATGAAGCCATGAATAGTCATCATCAACTTGTTGAAGAAATTAAAAAGTACAGTATTGATCGAGAAGACTGTAAAGGCATGTCTGATTTAGATTCTAAAACATATAATGAAAATTTGTCTGCTGTAGAAAAAATATTGAATAATTCGATTTATATCGATGAAGCATATGAAATATTCTTACAAGAAAAACTAAAGATTAAGGTGAAACAAAGTGACTAAAACATTACTTATTACAGGTGGATCGAGTGGTATTGGTCAAGAGATTGTACGATTAGCTCTAGATAAACATATACATGTGATTATACTTGATATACAGGAACCTAAAATGAACTCAGCGTTTCTAACATATTATCCGTGTGACTTAAGCAAGATAAATGAGATAGATGGCGTATTAAACCAAATAAAGAATAAACAAATTAAAATAGATTATCTTATTAATAATGCAGCTATTCAATATGTTAAACCTTTTGAATTGCTTCATATGGATGAATGGGATTATGTTTTTAAAGTTAATTTAAAAGCAACCGTATATCTAACACATCAACTTTCAAAGCAAATGATTGATGGAGATTCCATTTTAAATATTTCATCTGTGCACGGAGAAAAACCAAGAGAAAACAAATATGCCTATGATGCATCAAAAGCTGCACTTAATATGTTTAGTAAAGAAGCAGCATTATCATTGGCAAAAAAAGGTATTCGGGTTAATGTCTTAAGCTTAGGAGCAACCAAAACACCCATGAATGATAATTTTAGAGATAAGATGATGTATGAAGAAGCAGTTAAGAAGATTCCACTTGGAGAGGTTGCAGATGCGAAGGAAGTTGCTAAATTTGCACTTTATCTATTACTTGAAGCTAATTATGCAACAGGAACTATATTTACATTTGATGGTGGGAGATGTTTAGTAGGGTAGCATACTTTATGTTAGCATAATGAATATTCATAAAATCTCACACTGTTCCTAGTCCAAGAACTGTCTGTTACTATGTCATATCTTTGCAACCAATGACATCTGTTGCATATAAAATTTTATAAATCATAAAGATGAGTGAAAAACTCGTCTTTTTTTTATGATTTTTATTCATAGGGTCCATTTTCATTCATATTTTTATTAGCAATATAGAGATGTTGACTATATAAAGCCATTGTTGAAAAATAAAACTAAAAGTATTTATAGATATATCCTATACTCATTCACACGTTATTATGCAAATTCAACCAAAAAGTGTGAGTGTGAAGAAAATCAGTCTAAATTAAATATAGAAATTATAAATTCTTCATGAAATAGTGGGTAAAACTATCCAATTGTGTTATATTATAATTATAAAAATTTTAATCATATTACTATTCTAATAGTATTAAATAGAGTATGATTAATTTATATTTCTTGGGGGCAGCCATGATGACTAAAGGTAAAACCATTAATGGATTAATGAAACATATTAGAGATAAACACGGTATATCCATTGATGGCAGTAGGCAAAAACGTGAATTGATGCAAATGGGTTATTATCACGGGT
>WPCH01192231.1_pt1 | contig 17707 bp, 17 predicted proteins | sample 5399881 | NCBI WGS metagenome assembly WPCH01 (sample SAMN12869468, study PRJNA574797) | sludge metagenome | isolation source: wastewater treatment of pH5 | place: China:Beijing | collected 2019-05-20
GTGCTGATGGCCACGCACCAGGCAAAGCACGCGCCCATCACCGCGCTGGATAGCGCCGAAGGGCAGGCACTGAAGGCGGCGCTGCTGGAGGTGGCGCAAAAGCTGGCCCAGGCCATCGTGCGCGACGGCGAGGGCGCAACCCGTTTCGTGAGCATCCAGGTCTCCGGGCTGGGTGATGACGCCGAAGCCCACCGGGTGGCCAATGCCATCGCCATCTCGCCGCTGGTCAAGACGGCGGTCTATGGCGGCGACGCCAACTGGGGGCGGATTCTGATGGCGGCAGGGAACAGCAGGGCCAACTTCGACCCAGCGCTGGCTGAGCTGTGGATCAGCGGCGGCGAGCGAGCGGATGCCATGCTGCCGCCCCTGCACCTTGTCTCGTCCGGCGCGCCGCTCGCCTTCGATGAGTCCGAATCAGCCCGCCGCTTTGCCCAGCCTGAGCTGCTGATCGACCTCCGTCTCGGTCCCGGAGCCGGTCGGGCCACCGTTTGGACCTGCGACCTCAGCCATGAGTATGTAACGGTGAATGGGAGTTATCGGACGTAGGCTTGTTGCATGGGGGTGACTCAGCCTTTGCTCTTGATCAGGTTCGGCGGCGCGTCCTCGCCTTTCAATGTGCTACAATACCCAGGCTTATCGCTGTTGATCCCTGCGACATCCTTCGCTATGCCCACGCTACCCCTCCTCGAACTTCGCCACCTCACTAAGACCTACCCTAATGTCGCCGCGTTGGACGACTTCTCGCTGGACATCCAGACAGGCGAGATCCACGTCCTCTTGGGGGAATTAGGAGCAGGCAAGACTACCCTGCTGCGCATCCTGGCTGGCATACACCCCCACAGTGCTTTCAAGGGCGAGATTGTGCTGAACGGCCAGGTCGTACAGTTCGACAATCCCGCTGACGCCATCCGCGCTGGAATTAGCGTCGTGATGCGGCGGGTGGGGATGTTCGAGCAACTCACTGTGGCTGAGAACATCGTCATGGGACGGTGGGAACATCAGAACCGTTTCTTCATCCGCAGCGGCGAGGTGCAGAAACAGGCGCAGGCTGCCCTGGACATGCTCCATCTGCATCTGCCGTTAGAAGCCAAGGTCGGCCAACTCAGTCCGACCCAACAGCGCTTGCTGATGATTGCCCGCGCGGTCAGCGTCCATCCCTACCTGGTTGTCCTTGACGAACCGACGACAAACCTGACCACGCCCGAGGCAATCAGCCAGCTTGTTTATGCCGTGCGCCGTCTGCCGGCCCTGGGTATTACCTGTCTGTATCTCTCGCGACGGCTACCCGACGCCGTGCAGATTGGCGACCGCGTGACGATTCTGCGCGACGGCAGGGCCGCCGGAACGTACGAACGTGAGTATTTCGACGAAGCCGAGATGGGCAAAGCCATGGTCAGCCAGCGGCTTGGAGACATCGAACATATCGACGTCGATGAGAAAGGGGACGGTGCAGGCGGGCTGACGGGATTGTGGAAGAATTTATTCTCACCGAAGCGATAGGTGGAGTCTGGTGGTCTAAGGTTTTTGAGGGTTGACAGAGTAGCAGGCGAAGAATACAATGTACATATGAGGGAGATACGATTCACCTGGGACCCAGTCAAGGCTGAGTTCAATCGTCTGAACCACGATGTGACTTTTTCAGAAGCCACCACCGTGTTCTACGACGAAAACGCACGCTTACGCTATGATCCGGAGCACTCAGGTGATGAGGATCGATTCCTCCTACTCGGCATGAGCCATAACCCGCGTGTGTTGGTGGTTTGCCACTGCTATCGCGAAGGTGATTCTATTATCTGCATAATTTCAGCTCGAAAAGCTACAAAAAATGAGCTCAAACAGTACGAATCGTTCCTAAGATGAAAGAAGAATACGACTTCTCCGATTCAATCAAGAACCCCTATACCAAGTTGCTCAAAAAACCCGTAACCATTCGCCTGAGCATTGATGTAGTCGAGTATTTCAAGGCAATGTCTGCGGAGAGCGGCATCCCATATCAAGCGCTTATCAACTTGTACCTGAAGGATTGCGTTCGCAACCAGCGCAAGCTGGAGCTGGAATGGGCCGCCTGATCGTGAGCGATGGGCAACCGGACTGCTAAGATCAGTCCACGACCAATCTCCCTTCAAACGGTTCGAAGCGAGCGGTGAAGTGCCGCAGCACAGGCGGCTCATCGATCATGCGAACACCGCGGATACGTGGGGCCAGTTCCTTGGTATGTATCAGCACCTCGGCCAGGTAGTCAATATGGCTTTGGGTGTAGACGCGGCGCGGGAAAGCCAGGCGCACTAGCTCGTTGGCTGCCGGTTTCTCGCTGCCATCGGGCTGGCGCCCAAACATCACGCTGTCAATGGGCACGGAACGCACCCCGCCCTCCAGATACAGCGCCAGACCAAGCGCCCAGGCAGGGTACTCGTTCCAGGGGATGTGCGGTAGCAACGATCTGGCATCCAGATAAATGGCATGGCCGCCCGTGGGCAGGATGAGAGGGATGTCGTTGTGCATGCAGATCTCGCCAACATACTCAACTGAGCGAATACGATAACGCAGATAGTCCTCGTCCAGCGCCTCCTTCAGACCCACGGCAATGGCCTCCAGATCGTAGCCGGCCAGCCCGCCGTAGGTGGGAAAGCCTTCGGACAGGATCAGAAGGTTCTTGCAGCGCCGCGCCAGATCGTCGTCGTTCAGGGCCAGAAAGCCGCCGATGTTGGCCATACCGTCCTTCTTGGCGCTCATCGTGCAGCCATCGGCGTAGCTGAACATTTCCTGGGCAATTGCCAGCGGTGTCCTGTCAGCATAACCATCCTCGCGCAGTTTGATGAACCAGGCGTTTTCGGCAAAACGGCAGGCGTCAAGAAAGAAGGGCGCCCCATGCCGGCGGCATAACTCGCTGGCGGCGCGGATATTGGCCATGCTCACCGGCTGACCGCCGCCTGAGTTGTTGGTTACGGTGATCATGACCAGGGGAATATCGCCGCCGCGTTCGGCCAGGACACGTTCGAGTGCGTCCAGGTCGATGTTACCCTTGAACGGATGGTAGAGGCGCGGCAGCCGCGCTTCGGGGATCGGGATATCCAGGGCAGTAGCGTTGCGATACTCGACATTGGCCCGCGTAGTGTCGAAATGGGTGTTGTTGGGCACGGTCTGACCCGGCTGCACGGCATTGCCGAAGAGGATGCGCTCGGCTGCGCGTCCCTGATGAGTGGGAATCACGTGCTTGAAGCCCGTGATCTCCTGCACTGCGGCTTCGAAACGGTAAAACGAGCGCGCCCCGGCATAGGATTCATCCCCCACCATCATACCAGCCCACTGCCATGACGACATCGCCCCGGTGCCGGAATCGGTGAGGAGGTCAATGAGTACATCCTCAGCCCGCAGTAGGAAAAGGTTGTAGCCGGCCGCGGCCAGGGCGACCTCGCGCTGGGCGCGGGTAGTGTGGCGGATCGGTTCGACGGCCTTGATGCGAAAAGGTTCGATGATGGTATGGAAGGGCATAGGTGGTTCCTGAGGTGTGATTGAAGCGACCAAGCGGTCGACGTGACTGATCTGCGGTGCATTCTCGCGCATTCGCTGCTTCTGCAATAATTGCCGCGGCCAGGGGGTGATGTCCGGCAGGCCGCCCGAACTTGCCTGGCGCCAGACCTCGGCGCCCATGGGCGCAGCGCGAATTCGCTGACAGCGCGCTTGGGAACTGCATCGTTCCTCGCCTATAATCTCCTCTTGCCGCTGCTTCCGGCGGCCCATTTCCTGCGCGAGGTCTATTGTGGAACACGCTGACAAGCTGCGCTGCAGCGTCTGCATCACAGCCTACAACGAAGAAGCCAACATCGGTCGCCTGTTGGAGGCCATGCTCAATCAGTTGCTGCACGAAGTCGAGATCAGCGAGATCATCGTCGTAGCCAGCGCCTGCACCGACCGCACTGTGCCCATCGTGCGCGAGTGGATGGCTCGGGATGCCCGCATCAAACTGATCGAGCAGCCTCGGCGTGAGGGCAAAACCTCGGCGATCAACGCCTTCCTGCAGATCGCGCAGGAAGAGATCTGCGTGGTCGAAAGCGGCGACACCCTGCCGCACGAATCGGCCATCGAACACATGATACGCATGTTCCGCGACCCACAGGTGGGCATGACGGGGGCGCACAAGGTGCCGGTGAATACGCCCGATCACATTGTCGGCCTGTTCACCTACCTGCGCCTGCAGATGGAGCATGAGCTTTGTCTCGACATCCCTCGCCTGGGTGAACTGATAGCTTTCCGCAAGGTGTTGGACCAGATCCCACCAGATGTAGCTATGGACGAAGCGTTCGTGGAGGCGTTCATCGTGCATGGGGGCATGGAAGTGCGCTACGCGCCCGACGCCGTCGTCTACAACACCGGGCCGAACACCCTGGGCGATTTCGTACGCCAGCGGCGGCGCAATCATGCCGGACACCTCTATCTGCAGCATAAATATGGCTACAAAGTCAGCAGCCTGCGCAAACGCAAAGTCGCTTCGATCGCCATCCAGCAAGCATGGACGGCCATCTGGGGCGCAGTCCGGCTTCTATGGGTCTTGGTCTTGCTGGCCGTCCTGGAAGGTTGGTCCCGCTTCCTGGGCTGGTGGGATTTCGCCGTGCGCAGAGATCGACACGTGGTATGGGATATGGCCTGGTCGCAGAAAATGGACGTGAAAGCCGAACGCGAAGCTGCGGAACAGCGAGCGGCGTCATTGGCCGACCCGCGCACGCCGGCGCAGCCCCTGGCCGCTAACAAGTCGCAAGGATAACGCTATGCGTCGCCATCTGGGGACCCTGCTCAAGCTGGTCGTCAGCCTGGGCCTGATCGCCTTTGTCCTCTCGCGTGTCCATCTGCCCACCCTTAGCGCCCGGCTCCTGGCGGCCAACTTGTGGTGGGTGGCGCTGGCGATGGTGTTGTTTTGGCTGGCGATGACAATCAACGCCGTGAAATGGTGGGTGTTGCTGCGCTCGCAAGCTATCGTCGTCCCCTTCCGCGCCTTGCTGAACTACACGTTCGTCGGCTTCTTCTTCAACAACGTGCTGCCTGCCAATATCGGCGGCGATCTGATGCGTGGCTACGGGCTGGCCCGTTACACCGAGCGCACTGCCGCCTCAGCTGCCTCGGTCGTGCTCGACCGCATAATTGGCCTGGCTGCCTACATGAGCGTGGCGGCAGTGGCGGCCTTGATCACGGTCTATGTGACAGGGCGTTCGGAGTTGAGGCTGCTGGCGTGGGTGGCGGTGGCTGGTGTCGCCGCATTACTGATGGTGACGGGTATCCTGCTCAGTCGCCGGCTGCGTCGTCTGGTTGACCGCCTGTTTGCCAATACCTTCCTGAAACGACTGGCGCAGATATGGTCATCGCTCTCGCTGGCCTTCGAAGCATATCGTTTCCAATATCGGGCGCTTGCCCTGGCCTTCGGGGTCGGCTTACTGGGCATCCTGTGCACGACCAGCGTCAACTATGTCCTTTCCCTCAGCCTCGGCGGCGGCATCCCCTTTCTGCATGTGCTTCTGTTCACGCCGCTCATCGCCCTGGTGCTGATCATCCCCGTATCCATTGGCGGCTTGGGCTTGAATCAAGTGGCCTATCCCTACTTTTATGGGCTTGTTGGCGTCCCTGCCGAACTGGCATTGGGGCTTAGCCTGCTTATTCAGGCTGTACAGATCCTTTGCAGTCTGCCCGGCGGCGTGCTCTGGTTGCGATGGCGCGGACAAGAAGCAGAAGCCATCGCGGCCGGATCGGGACAGGCATGAACGCGACTTGCCAAAAGCGGATGGCATCCAGGCAAGAATGACACAGATCGAGATCACGGTTGACTTTGCCCGCACTCTGTACGACGACAGCGATGCTGCCCATGCCTTCGATCATGTCCTGCGGGTGACGAGACTGGCGGAGCATATCGCCCAAGTCGAACATGCCGACCTGGATGTGGTGCGGGCTGCCGGTCTGCTGCATGACTGCGCCCGTCTGCAACCCGACCACCATCTGGCTGGCGCCAGGCGTGCGAGAGAGATCCTGGCAGGCGAAGACTTAACTTTCGTTAGCGCTGTGGCTCACTGCATCGAAGCCCACCGCTTCAGTGTCGAGCCACATCCCGCCACGCTCGAAGCCCAATGTCTGTGCGACGCCGATAAGCTGGATGCCATCAGCGCCATCGGCGTGGCGCGGGCCTTTGCCTTCGCCGGGCATCATGGCAGCCATCTCTGGGCCAGACCGCTGGAGGAGGTGCGCAAAGAGGTTGGTCAGGATGTGGGCACCTATCGCCAGCGCTGGGGCGCAACCAGGGAGTACACGCCCAGCCACGAACTCGTATGCAAGCTGGAAAGCCTGGCTGAAGGGTTGTATACCGCTACGGCGCGGGCGATCGCTGCCGAACGACATGCGTTCATGGTCGCGTTCTTCCAGCAACTGGACGCCGAGGCGCAGGGAGAACGGTAGACTGTCCGGCCGGCGTGGGGAAGACTGCACAAGTTCATTGCAAAAGCCACACCCTGCCATGCTATACTTTTGCGCCTGATCCGAAACGCGTTACGAGGACATCGAGCGCTAACCTGCAAGACTGATAAACATCCCATGGACGACCACCCTCTCCTCTCCTTCCGCGCTGAAATCGACGACTTCATGCGCTGGCATCCACAATCGCCTCTCACACACGAACAGGTTCACGCCTTCACCAGCCTGAACTACTACGATCCGAACCCCGACCTGGTCATCACCGCTCCCGTTGAACATCTTGGCGCCGATGAGCCGCTGATCGAGATGCAGACCAGCACTGGAGCCATCCAGCACTTCCGCCGCTGGGGCCAGGTCCGCTTTATGGTCGAAGGACAGGAGATACCTGTCACGATCTACAGCGATCCGGACGGCCACTCGCTCTTCCTTCCTTTCCGCGATACCACAAACGGGGACGAGACCTATGGCGCCGGGCGCTATCTGGACAGCCACCGGCCGGGATTACAGATGCTAGCTGATGATCGTATTGAGATCGACTTCAACTACGCCTATAACCCCTACTGCGCCTACAACGAGAACTACAGTTGTCCGCTACCCCCGCGCGAGAACTGGCTTCGGGCGCCTATCCGCGCTGGCGAGCGCGACTTCCTCTCGCATTCTGAGAGCGAGCCAGGCTGAAAGCCGCCTTCTCTGCCACTGCACCCTGGTGGGGCGGCTGCTTTCCCTCATTTTCAGGCCATCCCGGACCTTCACTGCCCGGCGGTTACCACTTTCTCCATCCAAGGAAGCAAGACGAGGCATGTTGTCGCGTAGAAGAATCCCTTTGCTGTTGGCGCTGCTGGCGTTTGCCGCCAGCCTGTATCTGCCTTCACAGGCTTTCGGCCTCTCGGACTCAAATCACCCTGCATTCCAGGCTTCAATACCGACGCCCACCCGCACCCCCACGCGCCGCCCCACCCGCACGCCAACGGCCACCGTAACCCCTACCCGCACTCCCACGCGACGAGCAACCCGCACGCCGACGGCGACGATAACCCCCACACGCACACCCACGCGACGCACGACCCCATCTACACCCACATCTACACCTACGGGCAGCGCCGTCAGCCCCACGGCGACGCCGACTGCAGTTGCGATCAAACGCTATTTCATCCTGGCTGGACAGTCCAACGCCTCAGGGCGCGGGGAATTGGATGCCAACACTGAGGCCCCTGATACGCGGGTCTTTATGTTCGGCAACGACTACGCCCTCCATAAGGCCTACGAGCCAATTGACGATGCAATCAACCAGCTTGATGCAATCTCATTGGACACCATCGCCAAACACGGCTTCGCTTTGCGCGCCGGTAAAGACCTGGCCAAGGCTGGCTACGGCAAACTTGCCATCATTCCCTGTCCGAAGGGAGGCTCGAAGCTGGAACAGTGGTGGGCTACCAGCAATCCATTGGATCGCAGTACGTTATTTGGTTCCTGCAACTATCGTCGCCAACTCTTCGCCGCCGGCAAAAGCATTTCAGCGGTGTGGTGGTTTCAAGGGGAAGCTGAGAACGCCAGCGACGCCCTACGGGAGGCCTATACCGCCAACCACACGAAATTGATCAGCGATTTCCGCCAGCAGATGGGGGCGGCGCTGCCCTTTGTCTACGCCCAACTGGCCAAGAATGAATTCCCCGATTTCAACCACGGTTATCAACTCATTGCTGAACGTCAGCGCCGCCTGGAGACCGGCAGCGGTTTTCCCGAAGCGCTGGCTGCGCACTACATGGTCGTTGCCTTTGATCTGCCGATTGCCGGCGGCGTCCATCTCACCCAAGCCGGTCAGAAGGAACTGGGGCGCCGTGTAGCTTTGGCGATGCAGCAGCGCGTTTTGGGCGCTGCCGTCGAAGGCGCCGGCCCGCGCCTAAAGGTGACGAACCCCGTCCAGCATCCTTCTGGCGACCGCACCCGCATTGTTGTCAGCTTCAACCAGGCCATCAACACCGCCGTCAACAATTACGATGGCCAATTCCGGGTCTTCGACGCCAATGGCGAAGTGGCAATCAGCAGCGTCACCCGGCATCCCAGCAGCACCTCGGCGGTGCGCATCAACCTGGTGCGAGCCACAGTAGGCGACACGACATTGAGCTACGGTGATGTCGTACCGCCGGGCGAGAACGTATGGCTGGTGAATGTCATCAAGGGCGCCGGAAATTTGCCAGCGCCGCGTTTCGGACCGATTGCTGTCGCCGTTGGCGGTATATTGGCCGATGCCAGTGGGAGTGACGAAGCTGATCTGCTTGCGGCAGCGGTGGGCGCCGAAGATGGCACTGCTACTGCCACCGGCACGGCGACCCCGACCGGCACAACCACACCTACCCCAACCGAATCGCCGACGCCCACTGCGACGCCAACGGTGTATGCCCCGCCACCCACTGACATACCCACGCCGACTGACACACCAACCTCAACGCCGACGGTGACAGCGACGAATGGCGCGGACATCCCAACACCGACGCCTACACCATCGCCCACGGCGACCTACACTGCCGAGGACCTCACTCCCACGGCAACACCATCGCTGGCGCCAACCGCCAATGCACCACAACCGCAGGCTTCGGAAACACCTTCTGTCACTCCCACGCCCAGCGCTACCGTGACGCCAACAGCCACCGCATCTGCCACCTCGACGCCGGACCTCATGCCGCTGCGCCTGTGGCTGCCGATTATCCGCCGGCAGCGCTGACGCGATTGCTCACAACCTGCGTCTATTTGCACAAGCAGCAGGCCGCGGGCTGTGCTATAATCTGATCACCCTATCTCCAGACTCGTGTATCGCCTCGACACACCATGCCAACCTCTTACGACTTCGATGTCATCGTCATGGGTGCAGGACCGGGCGGCTATGTAGCCGCCATCCGGTCGGCCCAACTTGGCCTGAAAACTGCGCTGATCGAAAAAGAAAACCTGGGCGGTGTCTGCCTTAACTGGGGCTGCATCCCCAGCAAGTCACTCATCCGCAACGCCGAAATCGTGCAGCTTCTGGGTCGCGGGCAGGAATTCGGCTTCCAGTTCGACAACCTCAAAGTTGATTTCAGCGTCGCCGTCAAGCGCAGCCGCCAAAATGCTGACCGCCTGGTCAAAGGCGTCAGTTTCCTGATGAAGAAGAACCAGGTGACAGTGATCCAGGGCTCAGGCAGCTTTGTCGACCCGCACACCCTCCAGGTTGAGACCGCGGATGGACGCAGGACCTACTCAGCGGCCACTATCATCCTGGCCACGGGCGGACGTCCCGCCCTGCTGCCAGGTCTGACCGTAGATGGCCAGCGCATTCTCACCTATCGCCAGGCTATCATCCAGGACAAGACCCCCAAATCGTTGATCGTCGTCGGCGCTGGTCCCATTGGCATGGAGTTTGCTTATGTCTATCGCGCCTCTGGCGCAGAGGTGACCGTGGTTGAGATGCTGCCACCTGTCGTGCCCAACGACGATGACGAGGTGGCGGAAGTGGTGGCAAAGGCCTTTCGCAAGCTGGGCGTGCGGCTGTTCGAAAACACTCGCACCGAGAGCGTAGAGACCGGGCGGGATGGCGTTCGCGTACAGCTCAAGAACCAGGCGTCAGGCGCCGTCGAGACAGTCGAGGCAGAGCAAGTGCTGGTGGCCATTGGCATACGTCCGAACAGTGACGGCATCGGCCTTGACGCCGCTGGCGTGCAGACGAACGAGCGCGGCTGGCTGCCCATCGATAGCGTGATGCGCACCAATGTGCCCCATATCTACGCTATTGGCGATTTGACCGGCAAGCTTGCCCTGGCGCATGTGGCCAGCGCCCAGGGCATCGTCGCAGCCGAAACCATTGCCGGCGTCGAGACGCAACCCATCGATGACTACGGCAACATGCCGCGCTGTACCTACTGCAATCCGCAGGTTGCCAGTCTGGGCATCACCGAGGCGCAAGCCCGCAGCCAGGGCTATGATGTCCGTGTTGGCAAGTTCCCCTTCCAGGCCAATGGCAAGGCGCTGGGGCTGGGCGAACGCGAGGGTTTCGTGAAGATGGTGTCAGACGCCAAATACGGCGAAATCCTCGGAATCCACATGGTTGGCCCTGAAGTCACCGAGCTTCTTCCCGAGCTGAGCCTGGCCCGGATGATGGAGCTGACCCCAGCCGAAATCGCACGCAACATTCACGCCCATCCGACGCTCTCCGAAACGATTATGGAGGCAGCCCACGCCACCCTGGGCCACGCCATTCATACGTAGTCGGCTCAGTTCATCGTCACGTGTCGCCAGTACCCACTATTCTTCTCGGTCTCGGTCCAATTGGCCAGGCTATCGGCAGAGCGCTGGCCGCGGAGTCGCGACTGGAGGTTGTGGGGGCGGTCGATATCGACCCTGGTCTTCTGGGCAAGCGCCTGGATCAAATTTGCGACGCCAATCTTCCTGCCCTGGCCATCACCGATTCACTGGCCGCTGTGCAAGCGCCCACAGGCGCGGTCGTTCTGCAAGCCACCGGCTCACGCCTCGATGCCGTACGCGACCAGATTCTGGACGCCATCTCGCTCGGATACCATGTTGTCAGCACATGCGAGGAGCTTTGCTGGCCGTGGGAGGATCAGCCAGGGCTGGCCGGTGAGATCAACCGGGCGGCGCGTGCAGCGGATGTCACTGTGCTTGGCGTTGGCGTCAATCCTGGCTTCATCATGGACACGCTGCCTGTTTTGCTCTGCCGGGCAGCAGGCGAGGTGGAGGCCATCCACGTAACTCGCGTGGTCGATGTCAGCCAACGGCGGCTGCCCCTGCAACGCAAAATGGGCGTGGGACAGGAGCCGGCACGGGTGCAGGAACTGCTCAACCATGATCGCCTTGGGCATGTGGGGTTGAGCAACAGCCTGCAGATGTTGGCTGCCGGGTTGGGCTGGCCTCTTGATGTGATAGACATCGAGAGCAGACCCATCATTGCCACTGAGCCTACCCAGACCGGTTTGGGTATGATCGAACCGGGCCTCTGCATTGGCATTCGCCAGATGGCGACAGGCATCGTTGAGGGAATGCCCCGCTTATTTCTGAAGTTGATCATGCAAGCGCACGTCCCAGGCGGTCCGCGTGATGAAATCCTGGTGGATGGCGACCAGATCCTACGTTTGCGGCTCGACGGTTTGCAGGGCGATCTGGCCACCGCCGCCCTGGTCATCAATCAAGCGTTGCGTGCGCCCGCCCTACCCGCCGGGCTGCAGACGATGTTGTCAACCCCGCTCGTGCCGGAGCGTTGATCGATCTTCTCATGTCCACTCCGATCCCTATTGACCTTGACCCCGCCCCGCCGCGGCATAACTGGCGAGATGAGCAGTTGACGCGAGGGCGCAGACCAGAATGGCTGCGCGTGCGTTCGGCTGGCAGCCCCGAATATGACCGGCTCTACAACCTGATGCGCGGGCACAGCCTGCACACCGTTTGCGAAGAAGCCGGTTGTCCCAACATCGGCGAATGCTGGAGCCGAGGCGCGGCCACCTTCCTGCTTCTGGGCGATACCTGCACCCGCTCGTGCGGTTTCTGTAAGATCAAGACCGGAAGGCCAACCAAGGTCGATATCCTGGAGCCCCTGCGCGTGGCGAAGTCGGTGCAGCACATGCATCTGCGACATGTTGTGCTCACATCGGTCAACCGCGATGAACTGCCCGACGGCGGCGCCTTCATCTTCGCGGCGACGATCCGCAAGATCCGCGAACTCCGGCCAGGCTGCACCATCGAAGTTCTCATCCCCGATTTCATGGGCGACGCCGAGGCCCTACGCACCGTCATGCGTGAGCAACCCGAGATCCTCAATCACAATACCGAGACGGTGCCCCGGCTCTATCGCCGTGTGCGCCCCCAGGCAAAATACGAGCGCTCTTTGGAAGTCTTGCAGCGGGCCAAGGCTATGGACGCCGTAGCGCTGACCAAGTCGGGTCTGATGCTTGGTTTGGGGGAACGATGGGAAGAGGTTATCGAGGTGATGGAAGGATTGCGTTCAGTGGGCACCGATATACTCACGCTCGGACAGTATCTGCAACCCTCCCGTTTCCATTTGCCTATCGAACGCTACTACACCCCCTCAGAATTCGATGAACTACGTCAAATCGGTGAGGCGATGGGTTATCGATGGGTCGAATCCGGCCCCCTGGTGCGCTCATCCTATCACGCCGATGGTCAGGCACGGCTGACCTCACGCTCCTCTATCGCACTGACCGCGGTTTGATTCCCGCTCATGTCCGACCTGCTTGCGCGTGCCAATGCCCTGACCTCTCAGCTTCTCGCCTGGCGTCGCGACTTTCACCACCATCCCGAACTTGGATTTCATGAAGTGCGGACGGCCGGCATCGTCTCTGAGCACCTTGCTGGCCTGAACATCGAGACGCGGGTTGGGGTGGGGCAAACGGGTGTAGTCGGTTTGATCGAAGGGGCCGGTCCTGGCCCCACCGTCCTCCTGCGCTTCGACATGGATGCCCTGCCCATTCATGAAGCCACCGGCCTGCCCTTTGCCAGCGGCACGCCCGGAATCATGCACGCCTGCGGACACGACGGCCATACGGCCATTGGCATGGGTGTTGCCCGTTTGTTAGCTGATACTGCCGGCTCCTGGCCGGGCCGGGTCAAGTTATTGTTCCAACCCGCCGAAGAGGGTTTGGGCGGGGCGCTTGCCACTATCGCCGATGGTGTATTGGAAACACCCGCGCCCAATTTTGCCTTTGCTTTGCATCTCTGGAACCAACTTCCCAGCGGAAAAGTTGTGGCGCAACCTGGCCCACTTATGGCTGCCGCCGACCGGTTCACCCTTACTTTTCACGGTCAGGGCGGGCACGGCGCCCTCCCCCATACCACGATTGACGCAATTCTGGTTGCAAGCCAGGCCGTTGTCTGTCTCCAGAGCATTGTCAGCCGCAACCTGCCGCCCCACGAAGCTGCAGTGCTGAGTGTGGGTAGTTTTCACGCCGGCGAAGCCTTTAATGTCATCGCCGAACAAGCCATCCTTTCGGGCACATTACGCACGTTTCAGCCTGCCATTCGAGATCAGCTCATACGCCGGATGCATGAGATGCTGGCCGGAATTGCTGCTGCCCACAACGCCCGCTACACGCTCGATCTGGCCGAGCACACCCCCGCTGTCGTCAATGATCCTGCCGCAATTCACTTCGCGACCGGCGCCATCTCGGACCTGGTCCCCGCCGATAGTATCATGGGCATGACGCCGCTGATGGTGGCAGAGGACATGGCGGAGATCATGAATCGGATACCCGGCTGTTATCTGTTGGTGGGGGCCGAACCAGATGACAGCGTCCATGCACCTCACCACAGCCCACGCTTTGACTTCGACGAAAGGATGCTTCCGTTGGCAACAGCCATTATGGCTGCCACGGCTATCCAAACGTTGCGCGCATAAATCTATCGTAATGCAAACAAAAGGCGAAACGCGAGAAGTGATTCAATTGCGTCACTTTTTCGTCTCACATCACATTTCAAAACGATATGGAGAATAGTACATGAAAATCGTTGTGATGGGCGCTGGTGCTCTGGGTTCCGTCTATGGCGGGTACCTGGCTCGGGCCGGCTATGAAGTCACCTTGATTGGCCGCTCAGAACACATTCAGGCTATCCAGCAAGGTGGACTCCACATCTCGGGACTCGACGATTTCATCGTCCAGCCCCAGGCTACGGAAAACGCCCGCCAGGTGATCGAGGCCGATCTGCTCCTGATATGTGTTCGCGCCACCGATCTCGTCCAGGCGCTGGCCGATGTTGCGCACCTGAGACCCGAGATGGTTGTCTCCTTCGAAAATGGTTTGCGCAAGGATGAGGCCTTGATCGCTCAGTTCGGCCCCGGTCCGGTATTGGGCGCCACCAGCATTGTGGGTGCTCGTGTGGTCGAACCGGGACACGCGCGCTGCACACTATTCGGCCACACCTGGTTCGGCGAATTGGATAATCGCGACACACCACGCCTACAGGCAGTTGTTGCTGCCTGGCGCAAAGCAGGTCTGCTGGTCGAGGCATCGGACAATATCCAGGCTGCAGAGTGGACCAAACTGGCATACTTGCTGCCTGTCTCCACCCTTGGCGGCCTCACCCGTCTGCCTTATCATCAGATTCTGCAAACGCCTGATATTGCCTATCTGTTTGTCCAGTTGGTGCGAGAGGTGAACAAGGTCGCCCAGGCCTACAGCGTCCAATTGGGCGATTACCCCGGCATCGGCGTCAGCGGTCTCTTGCACAGCCCCTTCGATCAAAGCGTCCAAGTTCTCATCGCCCGCGGCAACGCCCTGCAGTCCACGGGCCAGACAGACATCAGCGCCAACATGCTGCACGACCTGATCGTCGGACGCAGGACCGAGATCGAGGCCATAGCAGGCGATCTGGTGCGTCTGGCCAGCGACGCCGGTATCAGTGTGCCTGGCATCAACTTCGTCTATCGCGCCATCCACGGCATCGATTATTGGGCGCGGAACTAGCGCCCGATGGCGTTCGTCTGGGAATCGCTGGGCTTCACCGGCCACAGCATCCCAGAACGACGTCTCCAGCCTGATCGGACTTCCATGACCTGGTTCCTCATCCATCCCTCCGGCCATCGCTATCCTATCGGCCTGAACGGCCTGTCCCTGGGTCGCGCCATCGAAAACGATGTTGTCCTGGCGGATGAGGAAATCTCGCGACGCCACGCCGTTATCCAGGCGCAGGGCGACAAGGTCTGGCTCTACGACCGCAACAGCTTCAATGGGATTTTTGTTAACGAACAGCGCCTGACCGCGCCTCGCCTGCTGCAGCATGGCGACATCATCCGCCTGGGCCACACGCGATTGGCTGTTGAGCAGATGGCAGAGGCAGCGCCATTGCCTGCAGCTGTCCCTGCTCCTGCAGGTGGTGCAGCCGCCTCCATCGCCCCTGCGCCAGCGCCATCTTCGCAGACACGGCAAGCGGCGCTCGTCGGCGGACTGGTCGGGCTGGCTGGTGTCTTCATCGTTGCGCTCCTGGTCTTGCGGCCCTTATGGAACAACCAGGGTTCCACGCCGCCTGCTGGCGACGCACAGGGAGCCACTGCACGGGCTGCGCGTGCGTCCGCTTTTCTTTTGGCGCAGATCGAGGATAGCTCCAACTCGATCGCCAGCACAGGCGCTATCCTGAGTGATAAGGGTCGAATCCTGACCGCCTATTCCGCGGTCTACGACCCCGCCACCCAACGACCATACAATCGCAGAAGCCAGGTGTTGGTGGGACTGAGCAGTGACCCAACCCGCTCATCTGGTACACTCGATCGCTGGTATCTGGCCCGCGTCGTGCGCGCCGACCATCAGCGCGATCTGGCCGTCCTCCAGATTTTCGCCCAGCAAGACGGCTCTCCCCTGCCCAACAGCTTCAGTTGGCCAGCCCTGGCTGCCAGCCCAAGCGGCGCGATCCGGCCTGGCGCCTCTATCTTCTCACTCAGCTATCCTGGCGCGGCCGCCAACGCCCCGAGCGCCGATCCCAGCCAGGTGCTGGCATTCGGTCAGGGCCAGGTTACTGGCATTCTGCCAGACGCCATTCTGGGCGCCGAGCAGGGCTGGCTACAAACCAGTCTGGGATTAGGACCGGGCAACCTGGGCGCGCCGGTTATCGATGCCGCCGGCCGGCTGGTGGGTCTCTATACAGGCGGCGCCGATGTCCGCGCCATTGAAATCGCCGAACCGCTATTGAAGGGAACGGGATAATCTGGCTGCCTCTCAATAGACATCAGGTACGAATGTCTGATACTCCATTGGGGGCCGGACATAGCCAGTGCGGTCGGTGGGAGGCGGCAGCACGATCGGCTCGGGCGTCAAGTCTTCGTAGGCGATGAGGCTCAGCAGATGTCTGATCGTATTCAGGTGGGCGCGGCGCTTGTCGTCGGCGTTGACTACGTACCACGGCGCTTGCTTGATATCGGAATAGGCAAACATCTCGTCCTTGGCTTTGGAATATTCCACCCAGCGCGAGCGTGAGTCCACGTCCATTGGGCTGAGTTTCCATCGCTTCGTAGGGTCGTTCAGACGAGCCTGAAAACGGCGCTCCTGTTCTTCATCGCTGACCGAAAACCAGTACTTGACCAGGATGAGGCCCGAACGCACCAGCATGCGTTCGAACGATGGGCAGGAGCGCAGGAACTCCCAATACTCTTCATCTGAGCAGAAACCCATCACCCGCTCGACGCCGGCCCGGTTGTACCAGCTGCGGTCGAAGAAGACCATCTCGCCGGCAGCAGGCAGATGCGAGATATAGCGCTGAAAATACCACTGTGTCTTCTCGCGTTCGGTGGGCACACCCAGGGCGACGACGCGGGCGAAACGCGGGTTCAGCGGTTCGATGATGCGCTTGATTGTGCCTCCCTTGCCAGCCGCGTCTCGGCCTTCGAAGAGAATCACTACCTTGAGCCCCTTGAACTTGATCCACTCCTGAAGTTTCACCAATTCGACATACAGCCGCTTCAACTCTTGTTCGTAGAAGACGCGGTCGAGTCGTTTGGTCTTGCCCTGCTTGGCCGCCTGAGGCGGGGCAGGCTCTTCATGGACCAGATCATCATCGCTGCCGCGGTCGCCGTGAGGCAGGATCAGATGGTCATCGCCATCTGCTTGTTCGTCGCCCTTGGCCTTTACCGCGGCTGCCGATGGGGCATCGTGTGTCTTCTTCTTGCTTTGTTTGTCTGCCATAACGGCCTCCACGAAAAAATGAGCGAAGAAACGAAAGACCAATGGATGCGATTTTACGTCCGCTACCCAGGCTTGTCAACAGCCGGCAATGACATAGACCCTTCGTCCGTCGCGTGGGGTATAATGGAGTCAGTTCCATGAAGACCGAATTCCGCACTCGCCTCGAGGCCGGGCTGCTGCTGGGTGATGGCGCTATGGGCACTGAGCTCTTCGCCCGTGGCTTCTCCTTCGAACAATCGCTCGAATCCCTCAACCTCAGCCATCCCGACACCGTACGGGGCATCCATCGCGCCTATCTGGAGGCCGGCGCCGACCTGATCGAGGCCAACACCTTTGGCGCCAACTCCATCCGCCAGGAGGAGTTTGGCCTGTCCGAGCAGGCGGCAACCCTGGCGGAGGCCGGCGTCAGGCTGGCCATCGAAGCCCGCGCCCAGGCCGGACGCGGATTGGCCCTGGTGGGAGGCTCCATCGGTCCGTTGGGCAAGCAGTTGACGCCGTATGGCCCGCTTAGCGCCGAAGCCGCCGCCGCAGCAACCAAGGACCTCACCATGACCCTGGTGCGCGACGGCAAGGACCACGAGATCGCCATC
>WPCH01217438.1_pt1 | contig 17673 bp, 19 predicted proteins | sample 5399881 | NCBI WGS metagenome assembly WPCH01 (sample SAMN12869468, study PRJNA574797) | sludge metagenome | isolation source: wastewater treatment of pH5 | place: China:Beijing | collected 2019-05-20
TGTTACACGATAATTTCAATTGGTATGAAGTGAATGATCATAACATTACAGACAACTTTGGTGTCGATTTTTCCACACTTATTAAGAATTTGGAGAAGGGTGATTTATAAGCCCTTTTCCACCATAAAATCCGAATACCCAAAATAAAAACATGAAATACTTTATTCATGGCATTGCTAGTTTAGTCTTTATGATTGTTGCATTTCCATTTGCACTACTAACATCAATCGTATTACGTTTTATTAATGTAGAGCGCTTAGTACTTGGATATCAAAAATAAAAGGGTTCACGATAAACCCTTTTTTTACTTAAATAAATAACAATAAACTTAATGCCATCACAGCCATTCCACTAATTAAACCATATATCGAATGGTGATGATAGCCGAATTTCTCTGATGCAGGCAGCAACTCATCTAAACTGATAAACACCATAATTCCAGCGACCCCGGCAAACAAGATGCCAAATAAAGTGTCTGATAAAAAAGGCATTAGTATTAAGTATCCAAAAAGTGCACCTAATGGTTCAGTAAGACCTGATGCAAAAGAATAAATGAATGCTTTTCTTTTTGAACCTGTTGCATAATAAATGGGAATTGATACCGCAATACCTTCAGGGATATTGTGTATCGCAATCGCTACAGCTACAGGTATGGCGATTGTTGGTTCTTGTAAAGCAGTAATAAAGGTAGCTAATCCTTCAGGAAAGTTATGAATCGCAATTGCAATAGCTGTAAAGACACCCATACGCATTAAATTTTCTTTGCTTGGTGGGCTATCTATGTCTTCTACCTTATGAAGTTCATGAGGGTTTTCAGCTTTTGGAATTAGTTTATCAATTAATGCTATCAATAACATCCCTCCAAAAAATGATAAAACAGTAATCCAAGAACCAAGTCGATCTCCATGCTCGGCAACTAATGATTCTTGTGCTTTGAAAAATATCTCCACCATGGAAACATAAATCATTACTCCAGCAGAAAAACCAAGTGCTATGGATAAGAATTTCGTGTTTGTTGTCTTTGCGAAAAAAGCAATAAGGCTCCCAATACCGGTTGCTAAACCCGCAAATAGCGTTAATAGAAACGCAAATAATACAGGATTCATAAAAAACTCCTTCTATAATTATAATTTTAATATCATCAAAAATCCTGTGACTAGTATATCAAAAAAAGGGTGAGGTTTCCACATGTACATACTTTAATGGTTGAATTAAGTTAGTTAACCTTATAAAATGAGTAATAGTGAGGTAAAAAATATGAATACAATATTATTTGATTTGGATGGCACTTTATTGCCAATTGACATGGAAGCATTTGAAAATGTTTATTTTAAAGGTTTGGCAAAAAAATTTCATGATATTACAACCCATGACAAATTAGCTTTCATGGTTATGGAAAGCTTAAAAGAAATGGTTAACAATACAGATTTAATTACAAATGAAAAAGTATTTATGAAAAAGTTAGCTACTTTTTTGGATGAGCATGAAATACAAGAGTATGAAAAAAGGTTTTCTGATTTTTATATTCATGAGTTTGATGAGTTAAAACAAGTAACCACACCTAATATACATATCCAACAAGCAGTAATGACTTTAAAAGATAAAGGGTATGATTTAATTGTCGCTACTAATCCAATGTTTCCTAAACTTGCTATTGAAAAAAGAATTCAATGGGCTGGTTTTGATGTTAGAGATTTTAAATACGTAACTAGTTTTGAAAAAAATCATTACTGCAAACCTCAGCTTGCATACTATAAAGAAGTTCTTGATCAAAACAACATTAAACCCAATCAATGCATGATGGTAGGAAATGATACTGTAGAAGATATGATTGCATCAAAACTCGGAATAACAACATTTTTAATTGATAACCATATCATTGAAAGAGAGCAAGCCATCACACCAGATTATAGAGGTGACTATCAAGCATTTTATGCCTTTGCACAACAATTACCAACAATAGAAAAAGGAGAGCAATAATATGGAATGGAGTTTAAAAGAATTATATGAAAGTTTTGATTCTCAAAAGTATCAAGACGATTTACAAAGCATTAAACAACTAGCAGTTGAAGTTGAAGAGTTTGCTCAAAAAGAGTTAACCACCATTGAAAACAGTGTCGAAAAATGTGAGAAGGTTATTCGATACAATGAGCAGGTTTCCTATCTCATTGTAAAAACAGCCACTTATGCTAGCTTAGTCAATGCTGCACAGGCTGATAATGAGCAATCGTTGTATTATTTAAATCATGTTCAAGAACTATCGAATGAGTTTGTAAAACCAAATGTTGCGTTTCAAATGTTTTTAAAACAAATTGACAATTTAGATGGAGTAATTCATTCTTCTGAATTTCTTAAAAACTATGCATTTTATTTGAAAGAAATCAAAGAAAAATCGAATTACCTATTAAGTGAAAAAGAAGAAATGCTTATATCAAAAATGGTCATGAGTGGATCAACGGCGTGGTCAAACTTACAAAATAAAATATCTTCTACATTAAATGTTGATGTAGAGTTAGAAGGTAAGCTTAAACAACTACCACTACCAGCAATAAGAAATCTTGCTTATCATAGTGACCCGATCGTAAGAAAAGCAGGGTATGATGCTGAAATGGTGGCATACAAGCAAATAGAGGAATCATCTGCCGCAGCGATCAACGCCATTAAGGGCGAAGTAAACACATTAACAGCATGGCGTGGATATGATAGCGCTCTTGATGAAACATTATTGAAGTCACGCTTAGACAAAGAATCATTAGATGCGATGCTAGTAGCTATTGAAGAAGCACTGCCTTCTTTTCATCAGTATTACAAACATAAAGCAAAACTACTCAATCACACAAATGGATTACCTTTTTATGAACTGTTTGCCCCGATTAAAGAAACTTCATTGACATACACTTATAAAGAAGCGATGGATTATATTATTAAGCAGTTTGCGACTTTTTCTGATGAGCTTGCGGCATACACAAAACATGCTTATGATCATAAATGGTTGGATGTTACACCAAGAGCTAAAAAACGTGGTGGTGCATTTTGTTCGAATATCCACCCTATAAAAGAAAGTAGAATTTTATCGAACTTTGACGGTAGTTTTTCTAACTTAACAACATTAGCGCATGAACTTGGTCATGGATATCATGGATATCAATTAAAAGATGAATCCATATTAAATAGTCGTTATCCAATGCCACTTGCAGAAACAGCGTCCATTTTCTGTGAAACAATCGTTATTAATGCTGCAAAAAACCAAGCAAGTGAGCAAGAGAAGATTGCTATCTTAGAATCATCGATTTCAGATGCAGGACAAGTGATTGTTGATATTTATAGTCGCTATCTATTTGAAAGTTCAGTATTTGATAAACGAAAAGCAGGTGTATTATCGGTTAATCAGTTGAAAGAATTGATGATGGATGCACAAAGAAAAGCATATGGAGATGGTTTAGATCATGATGTGCTTCATCCTTATATGTGGTTAAACAAACCACATTACTATAGTGCAGGATTAAGTTTTTATAATTTCCCATATGCCTTTGGTTTGTTGTTTTCAAAAGGATTGTATGCGCAATACTTAAATGAAAAAGAACGTTTTGTTGAGAAATACGATAGATTACTAAAAGCAACAGGTAAAAATAACATCAAAGATGTTGCGAAGATGGCGGATGTTGATATTAGTAATCCAGCATTTTTTAGACAATCATTAGAGTTAATTAAACAAGATATTCAAGAATTTATTGCGTTAACTAGTTAGCCTTGATTTTCAAGGCTTTTCTTTTCACTATTTTAACAAAGCCAACTTTTATCTTGTGGTATAATATCTCTAAATGATAAAGGGGTTGAGCGATGGTAGAAGATAGAAAAAAAATGCGATCGCCTGCATATGCTCAAATAGCATTGGACATTGCATCTAGAATAGCTCGAGGCGAATTAAAAGAAAACACAAAAGTATCTGGTCGCTCTACGATGTCTAGTGAGTACGGAGTATCTCCAGAAACAATACGTCGAGCGATGATTTTGCTTGAGCAAACGGGTATTGTTCAAGTCGTAGAAAAAAGTGGTGTCTTTATACAATCGAAAGAGAAAGCATTAACATACCTTCAACAGTTTTCTTACGATGCAGGTGTTGAAATGTTAAAAGAGGATTTAAAAGATGCATTTCGACGTAAAAATGACATTGAGTATGAAATTCAAAGAATTGTTGAGCAAATATTAGAGTTATCGAGTAGGTTTAAAAACATTGATCCACTTAATAAGTTTGAAATTGTGATACCTGATACTAGTTGGTTAGTGAATCAGTCGTTAAAAAGTGTTGGATTTTATCAAAAAACATATGCAACAGTTATTGCAATTAAACGAGATCATAAACTGATAACTTCACCTGATCCACAATTACAGTTTAAAAAGGATGATGTATTAGTACTTGTTGGTCCTCTTGATAGTATTGACATTGTGAGGCAATTTGTAGAGAATAAGGAGTAATAATATTTTTTAATAAGGGGTTATTAAAATAAGGGGTTTTTATGGAAGTTTTTATTGTTTTTTCTAAAACTGGAACATGGCTTTCGAGAGTACTTTCAAAAGCAGGCAACTTTAAATACATGCATTCTTCGATAAGTTTTGTAGAAGACTTGTCCATCATGTATTCTTTTGGTCGTGTTAAGCCAAGAAATCCACTTATTGGAGGATTTGTTAAAGAGAGTATTAACTCAGGTGTGTATCAGTTTTCAAAGAAGAATGAAATCAAAGTGTATAAGATGAAAGTTTCACCAGAACAAGCTAATCAACTTAAAGAAGAAATTAATCGCTTTGAAAATCAAGCACGGATGTACCATTATAATTTTCTTGGGTTAGTTTTTATTCCCTTTAAGATTAAGTATGTTCGTAAACACTATTACTTCTGCTCTCAATTTATTACTGAATTACTTATGAAAATTGCAATATTAGATCAAAGTATTTCTCCTGAATGGACTAGTCCAAAAGACTTAATAGATTATTTGGATTTAGAAATGGTGTTTGAAGGCTATATTGTTGACTATCCACCATTACGCAAAGATAATAAAAGTAACGTTGAAGAGATACATAACTATCCTTCCATAAATAGATAGAAGAGGAAAGAATATGAAATTTACAAGGTCGGAGAAAAGTTGGATTTTATACGATGTGGCAAACTCGGCATTCATTTTGATTGTCACTGCAACAATCCCTATTTACTTTCGTTCAATCGCATCAGAAGCAGGAGTGGCTGACAACGTCATTACCGCTTGGTTTAGTGGTGCAACATCCGTTGCTGTATTAACACTTGCACTTATGGCACCAGTATTAGGCGCAATAGCGGATTATCGTGGAATGAAGAAGAAAATGTTTGCACTATTTTTAGGTATTGGCTTATTGGGTGGATTAACATTAGCGGTGACCACACAATGGCAAGCGTTTGTTATTATGTTTATTCTTGCTAGAGTGGGTTACTCAGCGTGTAATGTATTTTATGATTCAATGTTAATTGACGTTACTACCGATGAAAGAATGGATGTTATATCTGCTCATGGTTATGCATGGGGATACATAGGAAGTACCATTCCTTTTATTGTTGGGTTAGCATTAATCTTATTGACACCTTTTGGTCTTGATGTAGCTACTGCAACAAGAATTTCGTTTGTACTAACTATTTTATGGTGGGGTTTATTGACAATTCCATTATTTAAAGATGTCAAACAAGTGTATGCACTTGAACGTCAACCAAAGATTGTGAAAACATCATTTAAACGTGTCTTTGTTACACTAAAGAAAATATACAAAGACAAACCGTTGTTTTACTACATCCTAGGTTATTTTATGTACATTAATGGTGTGTATACGATTATGAGCCAAGCCACAAACTTTGGTGGTGAAATTGGAATTGATCAAAACTTAATGATTGTTGCTTTATTAGCAACGCAGTTTGTGGCATTTCCATTTGCAATCCTTGCGGGTAAACTTGCTCGAAAGTATGGACCACTGAAATTAATTAAATTTTATATGCTTGTGTATATTTTTGTCGCAATATTTGGCTTTCAACTTTCACAAGCTTGGGAGTTTTGGTTATTAGCAATCGTTGTTGGTATGGCACAAGGTGGAATTCAAGCGCTATCGCGTTCTTACTATGGTCGATTGGTACCGAAAAACGAATCCAATGAATATTTTGGTTTCTTTGACATCTTCGGTAAATTTTCCGATGCTATCGGACCGGCATTTATTACCGTTTCAGCCTTGGTCTTTGGTAATGCAAGACCTGGAATATTAGCTCTTATTATCTTATTTATTGGTGGTTACATCATGATTAATAAAGTCGATAAACTTACTAGTACAAAAGGTTGATTAACAACCTTTTTTCTTAAGCGATTGATTAGAATCATTTTAGTGAATATGATACAATTACGTCCCAAAGGAGATGCACTAGATGAGACGTTTTTTAAAAAAGAAACACACTTTAACGATAGCTTTAATTGTCATAACACTAGTGCTTTCTGGATGTAGCATAGTTTATCAAGAACAAGAAGTTGAGAGTTATATTGTTGATACAAGTGAACTGTTAGCAAGTGGGTATTCATTTGACAAAGTTTCTGTTCGTCGATTTTTAGAAGTCGAGGAACTTTATAGTGTAGATGATGAACAAGAACTTGCATTGTTAGTGTTAAAGAACTTTGAAAAAGGCGAACTTAATACTCGATACATTAGTGATAACGAACTATCTTTACAACGAGTCTATTTGTTTGTGGAAACGCTTCTTTATGATTCGTACTATTTACAAGCTGGCGTGATGCAATATGGTGATGTGTTTCAATCCAATAAGCAAGAAGTTCGATTTATTGACGTTGTTTTAGATGAGAATTTATTAAAAAGCAATCATCAGTATGCTACATACATTATAAGTGATCTAGCAATGAATCAACAACCTGCAAGAAAACAAGTAAAAGAAATCCATGATTATATTGTGTTAAACACTAAGTATGATGAAGCGTTACTTGATCTTGATATTAGCGCTTATCAAAATCATCCATCCTTTACACCATATGGGGTGTATCATCACAATGTGGCGGTTTGTTCTGGGTATGCTCGAGCTTTTATGCAACTAACTCGGATGATGGACATACCGTCGATTATGGTTTCCTCTCAAAACATGAATCATGCATGGAACATGGTGTATGTGGATAATGAGTGGAAGTTTTTGGATGTGACATGGAATGATCCGATACCTAATGTACAAGATCGTGTATTGTACACGTATTATTTATTGGATTATAATGAGTTTGTCGCAAAAGGTCATCACTTTTTTGATTTAGCATCAGAAAATACATTGTCTATTGAAGAAGTTATCGACTTTGCAAACTACGCTTTTGCACTTAAGCCATAATTTTTGATACAAAAGGTTGTATATTTTCAAAAATCAATTACAATATTAGTATGAGAAGGCGAGGTGAGGTCATATGCATCAACTTGGTACAAACAAAGGTGTTTGCAGCATGACCAAAAACACTTTTGTTTCAAATAGAAAATCGAATGAAGTTTTAAGATGGATTTAAGATGTCCGTCTTTTTTTATACTTAAAACGAATCGTTTGTATCTTAAGGAGGTAAAATATGGATCAAACAAATAAGACATTCTTTGACGCAGCGGCGATAGGTGATCTTGCGACTGTAAGTGCAATGGTTACAAAAGGTGCTGATGTCAATATTCAAAATGGTGATGGCCGAAGTGCTTTAATGAGAACGTGTAAACGTGGTCATGAAGACGTGGTACGATTTTTAATCGATCATGGAGCGGACGTAAACTTACGTGATTCAAACAAAAAGACAGCGATTATGGGAGCTGCAAAAAAAGGGCATTTGAACATTGTTAAATTGTTAGTGGATGCTGGGGCAGATGTAAATGCATCGGATTCAAAAGGAAGAAATGCACTTATGCGTGCTAGCTTTTTAGGTGAACATGACGTTGTGAAGTATTTGATTAATGCAAAAGCGGATGTTAATGCTCAAGATGAAATGGGACGTTCGTCATTGATGGAAGCTTGCTTAGCATTTAAATTTGATGTGATTAAAGAATTAATTGGTGCACAAGCAAAAATCAATGCTCAAGATAAAAATGGATGCACAGCGCTAATGCGTGCTAGTTATTCTGGATACTTAGATTTAGTGAAATATTTACTAGAAGAAGGCGCAGATAAAGAAATAGTAGATAATGATGGAAATAAAGCCATTCACTATGCTCGTGAACATAGTTTTGTGGACTTGAAACCACTATTGAAATAGGAGGGAAATAAAACAATATGAGAGATTATAAAGCACAACAAGTGCGTAATGTTTGTATGCTCGGACATAGCGGTAGTGGGAAGACTTCCATTGTCGAGGCAATGCTTTTTACAACAAAAGCGATTGACCGTATGGGCCGAGCAGTTGATGGAAATAGTGCCTTGGATTACGATGCAGAGGAAGTAAAACGTGGAATAACGGTGTTTACTACATTAGCACCTGTGGAATGGAAAGATACAAAGATAAATTTTATTGATACGCCAGGTTATTTGGATTATGCGGGTGAAATGGAAGCTGGCTTAGCAGTAGCAGATAATGCACTAATTGTGGTTAGTGCTAAAGATAATGTTGAATCTGGTACTGAGCGAGCATGGAAACGTGTAAAAGAAAAAGGAATTCCAACCATTTTCTTTATTAATAAAATAGACGAAGAAAACACAAACTTTGATACAACATACAATGAGTTAAGAGAGACATTTGGAAAATCAGTAATTCCATTTGAAGTTCCTATTCTTGAAGGCAATCAAGTTGTTGGTAGTGTTAATATCTTAAAAAAGAAAGCATGGTATCATAACAATCGTGACCAAGCACAACCTGTCCCTGAAGCATTACAAGAACAAGTGGATGCTTATTGGGAACAAATAGCAGAAGCAGTTGCGATGAGCGATGATGAGCTTATGGAAAAATTCTTCGAAGGTGAAGAATTTACGGATGCAGAAATATTAAAAGGTGTACGTATTGGAGTACGTTCAGGAGAAATTTGCCCTGTATATTGTGGTTCTGCCATCAATCAAACAGGTATTGTTCGTTTATTGGATTTAATAAGCGAGTATTTCCCTTCTTATGCTGAAAAAGGAACGATTGTTGCGAAAAAAGAAAAAGGCGAAGAAGTTGAACTAAAAACAAATGAAGATGAAGTGTTTAGTGCACAAGTGTTTAAAACAATCATTGATCCATTTGTCGGTCGCATTTCATTTATTAAAGTGATGACAGGTACATTGAGCAACGATTCATCAATTATTAATGTACAAAAAGATAAAACTGAAAAGATTAGTCAACTGTTTGCAATTCAAGGTAAACACCAAATTGGTATTGGTAAGTTATTTACAGGAGATTTAGGAGCACTAGTAAAACTTCAACATACAGATACAAACGACACTTTAGCAACCAAAGCTGCTCCGGTTATGTATGAACCAATCAAATTCCCAAAACCAATGTTAGGTGTAGCTTTGTGGCCTAAATCGAAAAACGATGAAGATAAAATGAGTAGTTCATTGCACAAAGTTGTGGAAGAAGATGCTTCATTAAAAGTTGAAAAAAATGTGGAAACCAATGAACTTATCTTATATGGTATTGGTGATCAACACATCGATGTCGTATTAAGTAAATTAAAATCAAAATATAAAGTTGAAATTGACACAACCGATCCAAAAGTTCCATATCGTGAAACAATTCTTGGAACAGTCACCGCAGAAGGTAAACATAAAAAACAATCAGGTGGTGCAGGTCAGTTTGGTCATGTGTTTGTAACTTTTGAACCTTGGGAAACTGAAGAGATGGAGTTTGAAGAGAAGATCTTTGGTGGTGCTGTACCAAGACAATACTTCCCTGCAGTAGAAGCAGGATTAAGAGAAGCCATGAACAAAGGTGTGCTTGCAGGATTTAAGGTAGTTGGTGTAAAAGCAACACTTGTTGATGGTAAATATCACGATGTTGACTCCAAAGAAATTGCATTTAAATCGGCAGCACGATTAGCATACAAAGCAGGTATGCCAAAGGCAAGACCTGCCCTGTTAGAACCGATTGTTAAAGTTCGCGTTGTTGTTCCTGAAGAATATACAGGAACGGTTATCGGTGATCTAAATAAAAGACGTGGTATTATTTTAGGAATGGAACTCATTAGTGAAAAAGAACAAGAAGTTACAGCTGAGGTTCCAATGGCTGAAATGATGCGCTATACTACAGAGCTTAGAAGTTTCACTTCTGGAAAAGGTCAATTTGATATGCAGTTTGATCGATATGAAATTGCACCTCCACCAATAGCGGATAAAGTAATTGCATCTGCTAAAAAAGAAGAGGAAGAGGAAGATTAAGCATAGAAAAACTCTAGAGGTACTATCTAGAGTTTTTTCATAGTAAAAGCTCTGATTTTCATCAGAGCTTTTGATTACGCATTATGCTGCGTTGTATTTTTCTGTGACGACATCCCAGTTTACAACATCCCACCATGCACTGATATAGTCAGGGCGACGGTTTTGATAGTTTAAATAATAAGCGTGTTCCCAAACATCCAATCCTAAAATTGGGGTAAGACCATCACTTAATGGGCTATCTTGATTTGGTGTGGATAATACAACTAATTTTTTGTTGCTATCAACCGCTAACCAAGCCCAGCCTGAGCCGAAACGTGTTGCTGCAGCGGTTGAGAATTTTTCTTTAAATTCTTCAAAGCTACCAAATGTCGCTTCAATTGCAGATAGTAGTTCTCCTTTTGGAGCTTTTGCACCATTTGGTGTCATTACTTCCCAAAATAGAGCATGGTTTAAGTAACCACCACCATTGTTGCGAACAGCTCCACGAATTTCTTCAGGAACTAAGTTTAAGTTTTTAATTAACTCAACAACATCTGTTTTTGCCACCTCAGGGAATTTCTCTAAAGCTGCATTTAAATTGTTTGTATATCCTTGGTGATGTTTAGAATAATGAATGTTCATTGTTTTCGTATCAACAACTGGTTCTAAAGCATCAAATGCATACGAAAGTTCTGGTAATTTGTATGTCATTATAGTCCTCCTTTGTTCAACTATAGCCTATCAAATTTTGGGGGACACTTCAATGAATGTGCAATGCTATACGTTAAACAACTTGGAATACTTATGTGTTAAATAATCAATGTAATACGTTGGGTTGAAAGGTTCATCGCAAACTTTCTCAAATAATTCATTAGCAGTGTATATACCACCATGTTTATGTATGGTTGTTTTTAAGTAATCATTAATGAGATCGAAACGATTTTCGCTTAACGCTTTTTCAATATTAACGCTTTTTGACATGGTGTGATACCACTGAGCACTATAAGCACTTCCAAGTGCATAGGTAGGGAAATATCCAAAAGATCCACCTGACCAATGAACATCTTGAAGAACTCCTTCTTTGTTTGTCGAGGGTTTCACTTGCAAATATTGTTGCATTTTCTCATTCCAAATTGTTGGAAGTTGATCAACAGTGATTTCATCATTAAACAGTGCCTTCTCAATTTCATATCGAACCAATACATGTAAAGGATAAGTAAGTTCATCAGCCTCAATACGTATTAGTGAGTTTGAAACATAATTGATGCCAAAAATAAATTCATCCAGTGAAATTGATTGTAGCTCTGGGATGATTTCTACAATTTGTGGAAATAGGTTCATCCAAAATGCTTTTGAACGTCCTAACATGTTCTCAAACATTCTTGATTGTGACTCATGCATACCATAGCTCATGGAATGAGCCACAAAACGACCTTCTAGCTGTTGATCTACTTGTCCGTTGTAAGTAGCGTGACCAACTTCATGAATAAAGGAAAAAATGCTAGAAGTAAAATTATCCGTATGATAAGCTACGGTGACTCGATTATCATTAACTGAAAACGAACCACTAAAAGGATGTACACTCTCAGCTGTATAGGTGTTCTCCTTATTAAAATACAATGCTTTGGATAAGACATTGATGAACTCTTTTTGTTGTGCAAGTGACACTTCAAAGTCTAAAAAAGCAGGACGTTTTGTTTGCTTGTCGTTTATTTTTTTGATAAGAGGAACTAGTTTTTCTTTGACAAGATTAAAAAACTCATCGTATTGATCTATGCTCATGTTTGGCTCAAAGTCTTCTAAAAGCTGTTGATAAACGGAATCACTGCTTTTACGATAGCGAACATTTCTCTTTGTTTGTTCTACTAACTGTTCTAAATAAGGCTTAAACATGTCCCAATCATCATTATGTTTTGCTTTTTCCCAAGCCACTTCACTATCTCCTAAAAGCTGTACAAATTGTACGTATTCATCTTTAGGGATGTAACGAAAGGTGTTAATGTCTTTTATTATTTGTTTTGCTTCAATTTTTGTAATTTTATCACTTTCACCATCCACCATTACTTGTTCGATAAGGGCAATGTTTTTTTCATCGGTTGTAATGTCAAAAAGTTCTCCAGATAGTAGTGACATCATTTTTGTTCGATAGCTTTGTCCCTTTTTTGGAGCGATAGTAAGTTGATCCCAATACATTGTATTGAGTGCCATTTCATAGGCTGCCACTTTTTCTAAATAATCACGATATTGTTGTTGTAAACTCATATGTTTCCTCCTAAAAAACATTGTAGCATAAAGCAATCACTCACTGATATAATGGATATATGAAAAAAGAACCAACATACTTTGTTATTGGTGGAGCTAATGTAGATGTTATTGCTTCACCACATGCTAGTATTCATCAAAAAGACTCTAATCCCGCAAGTATTATGACTTCTTTTGGCGGAGTAGCTAGTAATATTGCTCGTAACTTAGCGTTGCTTAACAAGCAAGTAAAGTTTTTGTCTGTGTTTTCAAATGATGGCTTTGGGAAAGATTTCATCCAACATATGTCATCATTTAATATTAATCTTGAAAGTTGTGTTGTAGTCGATGAGCCTTCTCCAATGTATTTAGCAATGTTGGATCATCAACAAGATTTAATGTTGGCAATGGTGGATACAAGTATTTTAAATCATCTGAGTGCTGCACATGTCATAACTTTTTTAATGGATGCGACTAATGAGGATGTGGTAGTTTTTGATACAAATCTAAATGCATCCATCATTCATGCTATCGTTAACAACACAAATGCTACCCTTGTCTGTGATCCAGTATCGATAGAAAAAGCAAAAAAGATTGTCCCATACTTGCATAAGATTGATGTTATTAAGCCAAACATTCATCAAGGAGTAGCGTTGAGCAACATTGCCTACAATAACAAACAAGACTTAATTAAAATAGGGAATTATTTTTTAAACCAAGGTGTTAAAGAGGTGTTGTTAACTTTAGGAGAAGATGGAGCGATGTATTTTAATGATAATCAAACTTTTACAATAAAACATCCTCACATCGATGTGGTTAATGCGGTAGGAGCAGGAGATGCGATGCTAGCATCATTTGTTGCTTTTAAAGACACCTATGATAAAATAAGGGCATTAAAAATGAGCGTAGCTGCGGCTATGATTGCATGTTTAACGAAAAATAGTGTACATCAAGAATTGTCCATTGAATATATTAGTGAAATGATTGAACATCATGTAATATGTGTTGAAAAGATAAACAAAGGAGAAGATAATGGAGAAAGTATTAGCGTTATTAAAAAGTAGAGGTGTCAATAAACAAGATATAATTGAATGTGTGTATTTCTTACAACGAAAATACCATGATGAACTAACTAGTGAGAAAATAATTCATTATGTGGATAGTGTGCTAAACAAGCGTGAAGTACAACACGCAATATATACAGGAATCGCATTGGATGTTGCAGTAGAGCAAAAAACACTTGATAATAAAGAACTTGAGGCAGTCATTGCCAATGATGATGGTTTATACGGTGTTGATGAAGTACTAGCATATGGGATTTGTAATTTATACGGGTCAATTGCGTTAACAAACTTCGGTTATATTGATAAAATGAAACCAGGCATTATCGGAAAATTAAACCGAGCAGACCATAGTGTTGAATGCCATACATTTTTAGATGACATAGTAGGAGCAGTTGCAGCGGCTGCTGCGAGCAAACTAGCTCATGATAAGGAGTAGTATGAAGAAAATAATAGTTGTAGTAAGTGTAATGCTTTTAATGCTTGTCGGGTGTTCTAACAACGATGAAGTGTTGCCATTTAAAAGTGCTGCACAAGTAAATGACATGTTAGATAATAATGCAACAGTTGTTGTTGTTATTGGACAAACAACTTGTGGTGCATGCATCCAATATAAACCAGTGTTAGAAGAACTAGTTACTAATTATGACTTTGAGATGGCTTATGTTGAGTTAGACAAAGATAAAAATGATGATGTGCAACAACTAGTGAATGATCATTTGTTAGAAGCAAGTGCAACCCCAACAACGTATGTGTTTGTTGATGGTGAGCGAGTTGCGATGGTTGTAGGTTATATGGACTATCGTCAAACAAAAGCGTTCTTTGAAGAACATAATGTGATAGAGTAAAGCTATGATTGATAAACAACAGTGGATAGAAACGTTCAAAGATTTAAAGATTGAAAAAGGCATGCTTGTCATTATTGATGGTTTTTTACATGATTGGGATCAAACCATTAATCAAGCAACCACGTTTTTGGACGCTCTTTTATCTGTTGTTTCTAGTGAAGGAACGGTTGTCTGTTTTTCAACCAATCAATTTCAAATCGAACCAAGTCAATGGGATAAAGATGTCGACAGTAAAGATTATGCCCGTATTCGAAAAGGTATTAGTCAATCAAACAATCCTTTACCATCTAGTGATCCATTAGTTAATACCATGTTATTAAGAGATGATGTTATCAAAAAAAGACATCCTTTATATACTGTATTAGCAATAGGCAAGTATGCCCGTTTTATTACACGAAAGATTCCTTTGCATTTTCCTAATGGAAAGGAAAGTCCGATGCAAGGGTGTGTGGATCTTAAGGGACACGTGTTAGTGTTAAATGAATTAAGTGTGGACAGTTATCCTTTTTCTCATTGTTTAAGCAATGAAAACACACCAGTGTATGTTTCTGGTGGGTTAAGTGTCGAACATGGAGTTAGTTTTTGGCAAAAGTTCTTGCATCATAAAAGCGACTATCAAACACTGACACAAAGTTTTAATACATTAATTGAAAAAGGAAAGAGCAAACAAAAGACACTTGCTAGTAATACATTAACGTTAATTAAAAGTGAAACCATTAAAGAGGTGACAATCAATGAACATTAAAATTAATAAAGGGAAAGTTGATTTTGACGATGCTGCAAACTTACGCAATGAAGTGTTTGTACAAGAACAAGGATTTGTGGATGAGTTTGACTTTATTGATGATATCGCTTGGCATGTCACACTATATGTAGAAGAAAATTGTATTGGTGTTGGTCGGGTATTTGCACTAGATACGCAACCTAATGAGTTTCATATTGGTCGATTAGCAATTAAAAAACCTTTTCGTAAAAAAGGTTATGGTCGTATTATTATGAATGAGCTTGAAAAGATTGCCATCGCAAACATGGCAGAGCGAATTGTGTTGTCTGCTCAGGTTCATGCCCTTGATTTTTATCGTTCATGTGGATATAAAAAAGAGGGAGATCCATACCTTGATCAGCATGAACCACACCAAAAAATGGTAAAACTACCCGATTAGAACTGATCGGGTAGTTTTTTATTGATCATGGATACAATGTTTTGCAAATGTTGCTCATCTATATCATCAAAGCGATTAAAGATTGGAGAATCAATATCTAGCACGCCAATCACTTGATCATTTTTTAAAAGTGGAAGCACAATTTCACTATTACTTGCGCTATCACATGCAATGTGACCTTCAAATTCGTGAACATTTGGCATGTTTACAAGTTGTTTATCATACACTGCTTTTCCACACACTCCTTTATATAATGGAATTCTACTACAAGCGACCTTCCCTTGAAATGGTCCAACAACAAGGTCGTTGCTTTTAATAAGATAAAAACCAACCCAATTAATATCACGCATAAATTCAAACAAAATAGCAGATACATTGGCTAAGTTAGCAATGATATCATCTTCATCTTGTAAAATGGCGTGTATCTGAGCTTCTAATAATTCATAGGCTTCTATTTTATTGTCAGGAATATCTATAGTTTGATGCATAAGTGTCCTTTCCTTTTTCTTTTCTATTATATATGATAAACTATTTTTGTGAACAGGGGAGCAAATATGCTGAGAAAATAACCCTTATCACCTGATCTAGATAAAACTAGCGTAGGGAGTTCCTGTTTTTTAATCCTTACGCCTCATAACATGGAGGTGTTTTTTTATGAATATCAGAGATCTAGTACGTATGGCTATGTATTTGGCAATCTTTGCAGTGTTGGATTACATTGCAGTAACATCAGGACTTTTCGCAATGCCTCAAGGTGGTACTATCGGGCTTGCGACTATTGTGCTTGTTGTGGCAAGTTATGATTTTAACTTGAAAAACGCATTGTTTGTCGCGATGCTATCAGTTGTTGTGCAACTGTTTATTTCAACATTGTATTTTGTTGCTTGGCCACAATTGTTTTTAGATTATATATTTGCATTTGGGATTTATGCCTTTGCTTCAAAGTTTCCTACTTATAAAGGAAAGACGTTTTGGTTAAGTTCAGGAGTGATCGTAGTTAATGTGCTTCGCTTTATAGGTCACGTTATTAGTGGTGTCTTGTATTTTGAAGTGCCACTGCTTGGGTCAATAGCCTATAATATTGGTTATATGGGGGCTACCCTTGTTGTTTCCTTTTTCATAGTTGGGCTTCTTCTGCCCAGATTGCATTTGCAACTTAAGCGAAAATAAACGTATAATAACATCATATGAAAAAGCTAAAACCACAAGAAAAAAGTATGGTATACATACAAAGTTACAAATACAACGGATCATTGCATCGTACATGGTCAAAAGGTTATGTTTTAAAAGCTGATGAACATGAGACGATTGTGATTACATATAAAACGTGGGTCATAGAGTCCGATGGACGCCGATGGTTTACTCGTGAACCGGCCATATGCTTTTTTTATGATGATCGTTGGTACAACGTGATATCGATGATACGAAAAAGTGGTGTTTATTACTATTGCAATATTGCAACACCAAGTATATTTGATGGTGAAGCCATTAAAAACATTGATTTAGATTTAGATATAAAAGTGTATCCAGACTTTCATTTTGATATTTTAGATGAAGATGAGTTTGAACAACATCAAATTAGTATGAACTATGATGAAGATATTATTCATATATCAAAGGAAGCAACGAAAGAACTAAGCGAGATTATCAAAAAGGCAGAGTTTCCGTTTAACCACGAAAAGATATTGGATTTATTTGATGAGTACCAACAGCAAATTGCTTAAAAACCGCTATAATAAGCGGTTTTAATTTGCTCGTTAAACTCTTTAAAAAAACTTTTGAAAAAGTAGGTGTTTTTGGTTGACTTTAAGTTGACCCTTTGGTATTATAGTAAAGCTCCACAAAAGAGCGTTATCGCAACAATTGTGGCAGCAACTTGGATCTTTGAAAACTAAATAGGAAAAACAAGTACAAACTTGTACCCAAAAGTACAAACAAGATAAAAAGAATACTCGTCAAGAGTAGGATAATCGTTAGCAAAAATAAAGAGCTAAACAAATCAAATG
>WPCH01018424.1_pt1 | contig 17605 bp, 20 predicted proteins | sample 5399881 | NCBI WGS metagenome assembly WPCH01 (sample SAMN12869468, study PRJNA574797) | sludge metagenome | isolation source: wastewater treatment of pH5 | place: China:Beijing | collected 2019-05-20
AGACTGCTCCACCCCGCGTCACTGCTATTATACTACCCTACTTTTGGGCTTTTGTCAAGCAATCCACTTGTCAAGCCGTTCAGCAATGGCCTCTTTGGGCATGACCCCCACTAAACGGTCTACTTCTGCACCGTCTTTGAAGATAATCATAGTCGGAATACTCATGACACCATAGTCGGTTGCAGACCTTTGATTTGAATCCACATCCAGTTTGGCGATTTGAGCTTTACCTTCGTATTCTTTGGCTAATTCTTCCACGGTTGGCGCTAACATCCGGCATGGTCCGCACCAGGCGGCCCAAAAATCCACAAAAGAAACACCTTTATAATCTAGAATATCGCTCTGAAAGTTTTGATCTGTTACTGTCATTGGCATTTGAACATCCCCCTTATACTTCAGTTAAGTAGATTATATACCCCCATGGGGTATATTGTCAACTGCTTTCTTAAAGCTTAGACAACAAACTTCACAGTGCAATCTGGTTGCTTTTTGCAGGTTAGAATATTCCTATCTCCATTTTTCGTGAGATACATGGCAGAACCACAAGTGGGACAACCATGTGTAACCGCCTCTGGGTAGCTGATCTGAGCTTTGCCCGTGGAATAATCTTGTAAGTTGCGAAAGACCTCTACAAGCAGCATCACATCGTCCTTTGCTCGGTGTGAATTAGCATAGGAATCTTCTAAGCCAAAGTGGTACATGAGATTACTTAAACGATGGCTACCGCCCCCCTCCGGATAAATGCACAACTTCGGAAATAATCCTCGACTGATGGTCAGGGTGTCGATACCAGCCGAACCCATCTCCAGTAAGTTATTTCGTCTAAACATCGCATTTAAGAAACGCAAGTCAAAGGGCAAGTTGTGGGCAACCGGTGTACCCAATCCAATAAACTCCCGGATTTTACTTGCCACTTCGTTTTCTGTAGGAGCTTGAATTAGATCGCTATCAGTCAACCCTGTGATCTCGGTTATGTTCGAAGGAATGGGGCGCTCAGGATTGATTAAGGAACCAAACTCGGTTACTTGCCCAGTCTTACTTAGGGAAAGAAGAAAAATTTCGATGACTCGATCGCGATTGCCATCTAAGCCTGTTGTCTCAACATCTAAAAAAACCAATCGTTCTGGGATGACTATCAATCCTTCCTAAAGCTTTATCTATGGTTTCTCTCTAGAAAGGAAAATCCCTCCTATTCTAGTTTAAACTAAACTAGGAGAGATTATATGACATTAGTTACTGTTCGTAGTCATAAATTCGCTTTTCTCCGGTGAGTTTTTGGATTTCGGTTATATTCTGCGTGACCTCTAAGGTACCCTTATAACTACCATCCTTGTTCCGTACTGCAAAGTAACGGATGTAGAGCATGATTCCCTTGGCATTGATCCAAAACTCAGCGCTATCTTTGCGCCCGCTCTTAAAGTCTTGTAGAATCTGCTCTACAACACCCATGCTATTGGGAGGATGACAAAACTGTACTTTGCGTCCTATAACAGCCCGTGTCCTTTCGAAAAAGCGCTCAGGACCTAGAGAGAAATAGGCTACCTCATCTTTCTCATCAACAAAGGTGAGATCAATGGGTAAATGCGTCAAGACAAGATTGATCTGCTCAGGAGTGAGCACTCCGATATCCAAGTCGATTCCTTCTAGATGGGATGCCTGGCTGGTTGGCCCATCATCTTTTTGCTTATAGACGGTTGCCATAGGATCCGTAAGCTGAAGTGCAATCTCTTTCCATTCTTCCTCGGCAAAGGTTTCCTTGCAGAGGGGAAATAGAATGTTTTCTTCTTTATAGACCATTTCAGAGACTGAATTTAGAGCTGGCAGTACAAGATTGCCAATCTCCATGGCTAGTTGGGGTGAAGCCACTTTTTCCGTGGCGTTGAACAAAACTTGGGAGACCTCTTTCAGTGATGCGCGAATTTGATCATGGGTTCCCCACATTACTGATGGTGGTCCACTGATGCCATAGCGCTCTAGATAAGGAAACAAGACATTTTCCTTTTTTGAGTAGTGTTGGTCAACCCTAAGTAGCTCGTTGTGTTTGTCTTCCCACTCTATGAGCAAAGGCGCAATACTAGAACCCTCTACGGCGTCACTTATTTTGGCGATGATGTCCTGAATGTCCTTTACGTTCTGACCTATTGTCACGTTTTCTTTTTTCAATACCTCTAACGGGTCGTTTGCGACCTCAATTTTCTCCGCCAGGGCTTCTTGAGCAACTCTTTGTTTGTCCAGTGATTCCTTAAAGACTGCGACGTGGATATCACAGAGCTGTTGAACCTCTTCAACCGGCAAACCTTCATTGATAAGCGCCTGCTCGATATCTGCAATTTCTGCTGCTCCCACTTGATCTAAAAGCTCACCAAACCTCGCCTTGATCTCCTCGCTATCCACGCCAGCATGGATGTCGCGAATGATCCCCTTTAGGGTTTCCTGGCGATGATGGCGATTGTCAATTAACTCACTCATAATCTTTACCTCCTCGACTTAGCATCACCAATCTTAACACGCACTATTTATAAGTGCGTCACTAAGTATATATTCCCCTTCTCCTAAGAATTTCCTTCTTCGGAAGAATATTTTTTTTGAGTTTAATTGCAGAAAAGAAGGGTAGTCTAATATCGAAAGATCTTCTAAAGGAGGTTCATAATGTATCAAAACCAACACTCACAGCAAAAGAGAATGAGCCAGCCTCCACGGGTATTGTCTACAAAAGACGATGCGTATATTACGGATGCTCTCTCTTGGGAGCTCTTGGCCTCCAAAAAGGCTCACAGCTTTGCATCCCAGTGTTCTGATCAACAGGTAAAGCATCAATTAGAACAGCTTTGCCACCTTCACCAAACGCATTACGAGACTTTGCTGAGCCATCTCTCTACGAATCACCAAGGGTATGAGAATCAAACGCACCCACATTTTCATAACTAGTCAGGAGGAGTAACATGAATAATAACCGTAGCTCCTATGGAAGCTACCAGCAGCGGTACAGCGGTTCTGCGAGCCCAACCATAAAGAATCCTTCGGCTCATTTCGAAAAGGGTCCTGTATTTAATGACAGAGATCGGCTCAATGATATGCTAGCGACAGAAAAATGGCTCACTGACGGTTTCAATGTCTTTGTCCGAGAAGCAAGTCATCAGGATCTCTATGATGACATTCTCCATATCCTCAATGAGACACATTATGCGGCCAGGGACATATTTAACCTTATGTTTGAAAAAGGGTGGTATTCGCTCCATCCCGAACAACAGAGTCACATTTCGGAACATCACCAGAAGTTTTCGGGTTATCAGAATCAATTCGCCACCCAGAATCAGAATCAAACCCAATATCAGTCTGGGACTATGTATCAACCTCGAGATTATTAAAGACGAAAAGAGGAACGTGTAGATCGACACACGTTCCTCTTCTTTGATGATAATAAAAAGGGATAGCAGGGTAAGCCTCAGCTACCCACTCTACACCCCAATTTATTGTCTCTTTACTTCAGAAGATTCTTAACTCGCTTTTCTATGGCTTCCACCGTAAAACCAAGGTGTTCTGCTACTTCTGGTCCAGGACCACTAGCGCCAAAACGAGCAAGGTCGTACACTTCTACGTGGCCACCGGGATTGATGGCATGCCATCCTATGCCTACACCTAACTCAATGGCTAAAGTGGGCACATCCTGGGGGATGACCTTTGTACGATAGGCCTTATCTTGAGCGAGGTATACTTCGCGGTTAGGAACAGAAACCACTCGGACACCGAGTCCCTCCTTCTCCACCTTATCGGCCACATTAACGGCCAAGCTGACTTCACTACCAGAAGCCACGAGTACAATAGCAAGGTCTTCTTGCTCAGGTCGGACCACATAGCCGCCTTTGGTGAAATCCCAGCCCTTGGGTTTTTCTTGCATGGGTAAATTTTGACGTGTTAAGATTAGGGCACTTGGTCCATCTTTACGTTTCATTGCTTCAACCCAGCTCCACGCAGTCTCTTCTGCGTCCGCTGGACGATAGACATGTAGGTTGGGAATGAGCCGCAAGGATTCTGTCTGTTCAATGGGCTGATGTGTTGGTCCATCTTCACCCACATAGGCTGAATCGTGTGTGAAAATATACACTACAGGTAGCTTCATCAAAGCAGAAAGGCGTACACTGGGTCTCATGTAATCCGAAAAGACTAAGAACGTGGCACCAAACACTCTAAAATGGCCATAGAGGGCAAGACCGTTGAGAACGGCTCCCATTCCATGTTCACGGACTCCAAAACTGAAGTTGCGCCCAGTAAAGTCCTCAGCGTTCACAACCCCTTCTCCATGCAGGAAACTGTTGTTTGACGGGGCTAAGTCAGCGGAACCCCCAACTAAGTTTGGCACCAAGCGGGCAATCGCATTAAGAGCTTCCCCGCTAGCTACCCTAGTGGCTACATTTGTCTTTGCTTCAAATAGAGTTAGAATCTCTTCGAAATTGGGAAGCGTACCGGTGAGCCAGGTACTCCATTGTTCAGCCAGTTGAGGATTTTCTTTCGTCCATTGTTTAAACAACTCGTTCCATTGGGCTTCAAACCCTTGTCCTTTCTGAATCATCAGTTCAGGCAGGTTCTTAAGCTCCTCGGGAACGTAGAAGTCTTGATCACTAGGCAAACCTAGTGCACTCTTAAGGCCAGCAATTTCTTCAGGGCCTAGCGGTGCACCATGGGAGGCAGCTGTGCCTACCTTTGTCGGCGCGCCCTTAGCAATCTGCGTATCAGCAATGATTAAAGTTGGTTGGGTGAGGTTCTTCTTTGCCTCGGCTAAAGCCTTCTGTAAGTCGGCAATGTTGTGGCCGTCGACCTCTAATACTTGCCAGCCATAGGCAAGATAGCGATCCTTAACCGATTCTGAGAATGCCAGGTCGGTGGACCCTTCGATTGTAATTTGATTGGAGTCATAAATTAAGACCAATTTTCCAAGTTGAAGATGGCCAGCTAGAGACGATGCTTCAGCACTGACACCTTCCATTAAGTCTCCGTCACCCGCTATGACATATGTATAGTGGTCCACGACTTCCAAGCCCGGTCTATTGAAACGAGCGGCTGCCATTCTCTCACCGATGGCCATTCCAACTGCATTTGCTATTCCTTGGCCCAAAGGTCCTGTAGTTGTCTCTACGCCATCTGTGTCTCCGTACTCGGGATGACCAGGGGTATTAGACCCTAATTGTCTAAAATTTTTCAAGTCGTCCAAAGAAACCTGATAACCTGACAGATGCAAAAGCGAATACAACAACATAGAGCCATGCCCACCAGAGAGGACAAACCGGTCCCTATTAGGCCAGTTCGAATTGGCTGGGTTATGTCTTAAGAAATCAAAATAGAGTACAGTTCCAACGTCGGCCAACCCCAAGGGTGCCCCAGGATGCCCAGAATTTGCTTTTTGAACGCTGTCTGCGGCCAAACCCCTTACCACATTAGCGATTTTTTGTAGATCCATTAATGCCACCTCTTTGCCTAATTATGAAACACTTCAACTAACTGACCATTACCTAAGATGGCGGCATTAGCCTCATCCGTATCAATATGCATTTCTAAAACGAAGTCGTTGCGAACGCGAACTAAAACGTTTTCGAAGGTTAATCCACGCTCTCCGCCAACACGCACTGAAACAAAATCTTTATCCTTGATTCCAAAGCTCTCAGCGTCGGATTCTGTCATATGAATATGCCGATGAGCAATAATTACGCCTTTGTCCAAAGTAACCTTGCCCTTAGGACCAATCAATGTAACTCCTGGAGAACCGTCCAACGATCCAGAATCCCGTACAGGTGGTTTAACCCCTAATGCAAAGGAATCTGTGCGAGAAATTTCAAGTTGCGTTTCTTTGCGCGTGGGTCCAAGGATTCTAACGTTCGCCATGGAAGATTTGGGACCTTCAACTGTGACCGTTTCCTCTGCGGCAAATTGCCCTGTTTGGGACAAATCGTTTCTAATTGTTAGCTCATAACCAACACCAAACAGCGCTTCTAAGTCTTGCTGTGACAGGTGGATATGGCGATTGGAAATACCCACAGGTACTTTTCCAAGGATTTGCTTACTCATGTGCTTACACTCCTTTATTATGTCTTTCAAATTACCTATTTAGACAACGAGGGGTGGAATTCCTCCCCAAAATCAGTTGACCAAAGCTAGTTCCTGTGCTATTATTATAGTTGTTCGCAGGGGAGTAGCTCAATTGGTAGAGCACCGGTCTCCAAAACCGGGTGCTGCGGGTTCGATTCCTGTCTCCCCTGCCACTTTCTATCGTTTATCTCTTTTCCAGGCCTATGCCTGGATTTTTTGTTTTAAAAAGGCCATCAAATGGAAATAAGAGTTCTAGGGAGGGGATCCTCGTCTTATTGCATCGGTTTATCTCAACGATTCCTAGAGTTAAAAGAGAACTGCGTATCTGGGCAGAGATTGCACAGACTATCCCTGATCCACTCCGGACCCAGGCGCTAAGTAGTATCGAACATAAGACCTTTCATTGTATTGGTGGTTCGGTCTATGCCCACTATCCTGGGGCTGACGTTAACACCATGATTCGCCTCATTGTTGCCTATCAGACGATCAGTGATTATTTGGATAACCTTTGTGACCGGATGGAGGTTAATGATCCTCGCGCCTTTCGACTCTTACATCGTAGCATCATGAATGCACTCACTCCAGGCGCGAGTTTAGAGGACTACTATGCCCTGTATCCCCACAGTGAGAAACGATATTTACCCAGTCTAGTTTTGACTTGTCAGGAGTTACTCCTTGAGATTCCCCATTACCAAACTACCCATTCCTTTGTACTCAACTTAGCTGAACTTTACTGTGAACTTCAAGTGCTAAAACATGTGACTAGCGGCGGCGAGGGATTACTGCGCCGATGGTTTGAGGAGGAGTCGAAGATAGACATCCAGTGGAACGAATGGGCGGCTGCATGTGGCTCAACCCTGGGAATCTTCTTACTCTTTGCTCTTGGCTTTAACTCCTCAAGGATAGATAAGGGAGCTATATTAGAAGCGTATTTTCCCTGGGTTCAGGGTTTGCATATACTTTTGGATTACCTCATTGACCTTGGCGAGGACAAGGAATCGGGGGATCTAAACTTTATCACATTCTATCCCTCTAAAGAGGCGCGAGATGCCTCGCTCTCGAAATTCGTTAAGGAGACCAAGTGTCGTATCAAGGAACTTCCAGAACCTGGATTTCACAGAACCGTCGTGGATGGGTTAATTGCGTTATATGGCTCGGATCCAAAGGTTCGTAGGCAGAATCAGCAAAACATCATTGTCCAGATGGCAGGCGACAGTCGTACTTTGTTCTTGCTTGACCTTTGCAAGGCGCTTAGGAGACTTAAAGTTGTCTAGTTAAGAGTTTCGCTCTAACAGCCTAGCCGATAGTGCCTTCAACTCCCCTTTAGTATGCGAATCGGGAAAGATCTCAAGTTTCTCCATTGCTTTGTGTACATGGTCAGAGGCCACTTGCCAAACCTCATCCAATATTCCCTCAGTCTGTAGAATTGATCGGACATGGTCGAAATCAAGAGTAAACCAGTTAAAAGGAAGGAGACCCCTCTCATAGGCCCTTATCGTGGGAAGGGTCCAGATCCTCTCTGCAAAGTCCCTGCCCACCTTCTTCCCCAACTGCGCGTTCACACCTTTGTAATCCAAAACGTCATCCGTCAATTGAAAGGCAAGCCCTATACTGTCGCCAAATTCCTGCAAAATCGCCCCTTCAAATTCATTTCGGTCAGCGAGAATTGCACCTAACCGGCAACAACCCCCAATGAGACGAGCTGTTTTTTTGCGAATGTACTCAAAGTAATCGAGTTCCTCGGTTACGGGGTGGAATAATTGATTGATTTCTCCTACACACATTTCCTGAATCACCGCCGTCATAAGTTGAGAGACTTGGCTACTGGTGCAAAGAGCAAAAAGATGGAAGGCAGCAGCAAAGAAATGGTCGCCTGCCAATACCGCTGCCTCCGTACCAAAGCGCCGGTGCAAAGTCATCTGTCCACGACGTAGTTCTCCATTATCAATGACGTCATCATGAATTAGAGAGGCCATGTGAACCAACTCTACTCCTGTCGCACAATTCAGTGCTTCCTCAAAATCATGTCCTTCACACAAATCAAAGGTGAGTAGAACTAGCAATGGGCGCAGCCGCTTACCGGGCGCTGACCCTGCGTAAGCAAAGATATCCTTTGCTTTACCAAAGGCATGAAGAACCCTGTCTATTCTCTCTTGCACGCGTTCTAGGCTTAGGGAGCTTTGGACTATCAGAAAGATTCCTCCCTTTCTCCGAATGTGCCCCTATTATCCACAAAACAGAGGAGAAATATCCTGCTCTATCTTCGTGGGTGTTGCCAATCCTGAGCCTTAACTTGGGTGAGTCCTTTTTCATCTAGAAGCAATACTTGGTCGAACACCTCCGAAATGAACTTGCGATCATGGGACACGGCTATAATAGCTCCACCAAACCCCTTTAGCGCTCTGCGAAGCTCAGGCCCTGACAAAGGTGAAAGATTGCGCGTAGGCTCATCTAAGATTAATACTTCCACTCGTTCTAGGATCATTTTAGAAAAATAAAGTTTTGCTCTTTGGCCACCGGATAGGTCAACGATGGAATGATGCATTTCCTCCACGGTGAAGTTCATACTACCTAGATAGGTTCGTATTTTGGTGTGTTCGTCTTTTGTTCCATCTACGGTGAGAAAGTCGATGGCACTTTCTTTTGGATTCATTCTTTCAGAATAGTCTTGAGGCATGTATCCACATTTCGTGCCTCGCCTATCGAGTTCACAAAGTACTTGGCGTAGTAATGTGGTCTTACCTGCTCCATTGCCCCCCACAATACAGACCTTTTGCGGCCCTTGGATATTGAGATGCAGGTCCCGACTCAAAATACAATCACCAATTCTTAGGATGTCTAAATGAAGATCTAATACCGTCTTTCCCTGGGGAAGAGAGATTGAGTCTTCGAAGCGAACCACAATTCCTTCCTCAAAATCAGGGCGTTTGGTCAAGTTCTCCTTCTCTCGCTCAAAACGCCTCCCCATAGATTTGACTGAATGCATCTTATCCTTCAGGTTTTTTGCTTCCGACGGGGGGAAGGTAGCCTATGACCTATCCTGATTTGAGGATCTCCCCTTCTATCTCCATGTATTCAATCGTCTCAGGTTCGGTGATTGCCCTAATGAGGGTTGATTTTCCATTTCCCTCTTCGCCAATTAAGGCCACCTTCATATTGCTTTGCAGCGAAAAGCTAAAGTCCTCCACTAGGACTCGCAAATCTTTGGTTAAAGTCAATGTCACGTTTTTAAGAACTAACATCTACCTACCCCCTCAGCTGATCGCCAAAAAAAAGTAAAAGAAAAGTCTGCTCGATGACGAGCAGACAGATCGCGCTTTCCTTCCATACTAAGATGGATAACTGAAAGAAATACCGATGATTCATCTACTCAATATGGCGACCAAAAACTGACCTCAATAAAGTGTCTTGTTCTTCGTCTTCAAGCTTTCCATATTGATTAGCTGATCATCGCTCTCCTCCAGACGGTTAGTCCTTACTTTCAACATTGATTGTATCACAGAGGGACTTCTCATTCAAGACTGTAAAGCTCACTTGATATCCCTTGGATAAATGGGGACAAGGGACCTGCAGTCATGAGACTTAAGTTGTGGAGGGCTCTACTGCAAGCCACATAAAGCAAGCGCCTTTGATACTCTTCGCAATAGCTTTCATCGCTCACATCAGGTAAAATGACGGCATCAAATTCTAAACCCTTGGCCAAAAACACTGGGACGATAATGATTCCGGCTTGGAACTTAGCCTTTTCTTGTAGAAGAAGAGAAACTGCGAGTTTGGGATCGTACTCCATCAGGCCTTTATATATGTTTTGGCACTCCTCTGCGGTTTCGCAAATCACCGCAATGGTTTCAGCATTGTTTTCCATGTTGGATATGACCAAGCTATGCAGCTTTGGAATTCGCTGATCATACTCTACTCTATGGATGGATGGTTTTGGTCCATTACGCAACACGGTCTCGGCCTTGGACTTTTCTCCAAGTAGACTATTGCAAAAGTGAAAGATTTCTTCGGTTGACCGATAGCTCTTGTTCAACCGAATCGTACTTGCGTTCAGGTCTGAAAAGATCTCCTCAAGGGATGTACTATCCGTCTGCCATACATAGGGGTTCAACGATTGATGGACATCACCTACAAGTGTAAATCTCGCTCTGGGGAATGTCTTGTTTAGAATGTGTAGCTGCATTGGAGCATAATCTTGAACTTCGTCAACAATTACGTATTGAATGCTCCGCTTTACAGGATACCCTTCGAGTTCACCTTTGAGATACAGGAGAGGTACTATGTCCTCATAAGCCACGGCACCATCTTCCAATAATCTGATGCTGCCAATATCTCCCTCTGGGAAGTCAAGGTTTGCTCCGACTTTTCGCCATAAAAACGAGTCTTGCCAAAGGTGCATATACCAGGCAAGATAATCAATGTGCAGATTATAGTCTAGCTCCCCAATAATCGGATCAACCTCCTGCTTGATCTGTTTAACAGCTTCCCTCGCAATGGTCCACCAAGATTCATCTTCAAAGTTTGGCAATGAAGCAATGTCCTTGAGCAGGCGACGAAGATGCTTTTTGCGTATGGGCCGTAAGAGGTACATAATCCTTTGGCGAATCTTTTGGAGACGTTTTTGGGCAGGAAGGTAACTGTAATTTTCCTTGAATAGCGTCATTTGTTCTTCACGGGAAATGACTAGATCATTGCCAATCTTTACATTAGAAAAGTTACAGGCCTCTTCAACGATTAAGTCTACCAGGTTATCTAGTATCGTTTGAAAATGCGGAGACGATTTGAAGGCCATTGTTGTCAGCTGCTGTTCACGAGCGCTTTCCTTCTTCAGCAGTTCCTCTAAATAGGTCAGTTGGGTTTGCACATCCCACTCCCAGCCTATGAAAGGTTCAGCAAAGTCCTGAAAGGTCGTTTGATGTACGTTTTCTTCGCCTAGTTCCGGCAATACATGGGAAATATAATCATTAAAAATGCGGTTCGGAGAAAATACGACAATATTTTGAGAGTCGATAACATCTCGATATTTGTATAAAAGATAAGCGATCCTGTGGAGGGCCACGGATGTTTTACCGCTACCGGCAGGTCCTTCAACCAAAAGAAGATGATCTTTGTCGTTACGAATAGCTTTGTTCTGTTCACGTTGAATGGTATTGACGATCGTCCGCATCTTCTCGGTGGCGTGCTTGCTTAAAGCCTGTTGCAAAACTTCATCGTCAATTTTAAGCTCATTATCAAACATGTAGAGTAGTTTGCGATCCTTGATCCGATATTGCCTCTTAAGGGATATCTCCCCTCGATAAATGCCGCCAGGACCTTCGTACGCAGCCTCACCTAAACCGTAGTCATAAAACATACCACAAACTGGAGCACGCCAATCATAGATGAGGGGGAGATTTGTCTTGTGATCCACCAACGAACGAATACCAACATACATGGTCTCAATCTCCGGTAAGCCCTCCTCATGAAAGTCCATACGCCCAAAATATGGTGCCTTTTCTGCAGCTTGGAGCTGTTCGAGCAAACGGTGTTGGATCCCAAATAAAGTGGCACTGTGACGTAGTTCGGCTATTTGTTGGGCCACGTCCATCATTTTATTGGAACTAGCGCCACTAATGCCATGGTCTTCCCAGAGTGAAGTTCGAATCTCCTGCATTTTCCCATGATGATCGCCTGTCTGTTTTCTTTGCTCTTCCAGTTGCTCATCTATTTGTTCGTATACTAAGTCTAACCATTGCTGTTCTATCTGAAAATCGTTGTCTTGCAAAGCGCACCTCCATCTTAAATCTTTCCTAGTGTAGCCAAATATACGGCAAATTGTTCGTCACCGTCAATTCCCAGCAGCGAATTTAGAGCATCGTCATTGAAAGCTGCTATGGCACAAACCCCACCTCCAACAGCTTGAGCTGCTAAGTACAAGTTTTGGCAGACATGACCTGCATCTAAGTGAATATAGCGATAGCCTCGTTCTCTGTATCTCCATTTCATCCTGTAAACTACCGCTGCTCAAATAAATGTGGCCGCGCTATCAATAATAAACACCTGATTGGCGGCACTTTGGGAAACTTTTTCTGCCAATCCTGGTCGTAAGTCAACTATCATCAGCTTATGCTCTAGGGCTACATATTTATATATTCCTGGCTTGAGACCTTTAATTTTATGTACCAAAAGAAAGGTCTCAAAGGCGTGGCGAGCACCTGCCGAGGGTACGGTCCTTAGAGTGACGTGTCTTGATGTAATCTTCTTGACTCCCTGAGTATACCACAGCAGGTAAGCAAGCTCCTCTATGTTCAAGTGTTCGGAGCTGTATTTTCGCACTGTTTTCCTTTTTGCCATGGCTACGTTCAAATCTAACCCCTTAATTCTAATCTCTTCGGCAAGGGGCAAATCAATCAATACCGAATTCTCGGGATAGCCTGATTCCAGGGGAGGTTGTGGCAATCCCCTTTCTTGAGCTGACTGCTCCTCTTGTCACAAAATCGTAACCCTTCATCGGGTTCTTTTTGTCGGGATCGCAGTCGGTGCTGGGATTATGGTTTCCCAGTATTTTGGGGCCAAAGATCGTGAACAGCTTTCTCGAACAATAGGTACTTGTATCACATTGACTGGAATAGCATCTGTGATTATCATGGTGAGCGGCCCCTTAGTGAGCCGTCCCCTCTTGGAACTGTTGAATACCCCAGCCTCAATCATTGATTGGTGTACAGGCTACTTGAATACCTTCTTCCTTGGCATTATTGGATTTTCCTACTACAATATTTTGGCGGGTGTCTTGCGTGGGTTAGGAGATTCCATCTCAGCCCTTGTCTTTTTGCTTATTGCCACAGTGTTAAATGTGCTTTTAGATATAATCTTTGTTGCAGTCTTGGACATGGGAGTCCCGGGTGTAGCACTTGCTACAGTCATTGCTCAGGCAGTGTCTGCCATTTTATGTCTCCTAAAGTTAATGAGAATGACTGATCACTTCGACCTTAACTGGTCCATGCTAAAGGTTAATCGAGAACTCTCCATGATGCTGATCAAACTTGGCCTACCTTCAGGATTGACCCAGGCGATTTTTTCCATGGCTATGATTGTTGTACAGTCACTAACGAACAGTTTTGGTGAGATGATTATCGCCTGTAATGTTATCGTGATGCGGGTCGATGGCTTCGCCATGATGCCAAACTTCTCATTTGGTACCGCAATGACCACCTTCACGGGTCAGAATGTGGGTGCTAAGAAATCCGAGCGCGTTGATGAGGGAACTAAGCATGGTACACTCATAGCGGTGGGAGTCTCTGCCGTGATTACGCTCATGTTGCTACTTTTCGGTGAACATCTAATGAGGGTCTTTACAGACACCGAAGAGCTTGTTCAATTGAGCATGCGCATGTTACGCATGTTGGCTCCTGGTTATCTAGCTGTAGCCGTCACCCAGTCACTAGCAGGTGTGATGCGTGGTGCTGGAGACACCATGACACCAATGTGGATTTCTCTCATCACCACCGTAGGCCTGCGGGTACCTGTCGCATACGGTCTAGCCTATGCGACAAGAAGCTCGCTTTACCCCATTGGCCGGCCCGAATCCCTATTCATCTCAATTTTAATTTCTTGGACTCTTGGAGCAGTAATCACCTATGCTTTCTTTAACAAGGGCACTTGGAAAAATAAAACAGTTGTTCAAACTGTCAAAGGAGAGGCCTTGTAGCCTCTCTTCTTTTTATTTAAAAATTTTTTCTAAACCGATCCTGGGATGACCATTGGCTAAGAAGATGCGCCCACAGTACTTAAATCCACTTTTTTGGAGCATTCTTTGCATGGCATGGTTATTCTCGTGGGTATCTATTCTGATGCTATTGACTCCCCTCTTCAAGCAGATGTTTTCCATATTGCTGAGCATAATTGCGCCAAGGCCCTGACCTTTGTATCGATCAGCTATGGCAATGCGATGAATCACACCATAAGCTTGGGAACCAAGCCACTGACCTTCATAAATCTCTTCATAGTTAGGATCGCCGCCAAACTGCAAGACTGCAGTGGCTAGGACCTCCCCTTCCCTAACCAAAACATAATTAGTGCCCTCTTCGAGATCCTTCTTCACTACTGTTTGACATGGATAGCCATCCTGCCATTGATCTATGCCAGCCAATTTCAGGTATTGCTGGGCCTGGGCAATAATAGCCATAATCTGCATTAGCTCGTCCAATGTTGCTTTTCTAAACTGCATAGTGTTATCATCCTTGCTCTACTTAGTCTAAAATGGTAAGCCCAAGAATATAAGACAGATAAAGTCCACGACAGTATGGACAATCATAGACGGTGTTAAGTTCATGAATAGGGGCATTGGTAAGCCAAACAGTAGCGCTAGGTTCGCGGGTCCAGCTGCAAAATACCTTTCTCTAAACTTCGCTGGACTTTGGTTTAATCCTTTACATTTTCTAGGCTACTCTGCAGGATCTAGACGAAAGTTCCAGAATTATGTCATGTTTATTTAAATCACAAACATACAAAGGAGCTTATAATGTGAGTGTTAAGCAACGTTATTCTATTATGGCAAGCTATATGGCAGTCCTGGTCATCGCAGGGATACTCTGGCCAGGGGAAAGTCCCTTTTTCACAGGTTATTGGAGAATACTCACAGAACCGAGCATGCTTATCTCCGACTACTTTGTCGTAGGGGGGATTGGCCCCTCACTCGTCAATTCTGGGATCCTTGGTCTAACCGGTCTCTTGCTCGTCCACTTCACTAAGACAACACTTTCTGGCCCGACTATTGCCGCTATTTTTACCCTAGCTGGATTCGCTCTTTTTGGCAAGACACCTCTAAACATCTTTCCCATTGTTCTTGGGGTTGCCCTTGCATCTAGAGTGATGAAGGAGAGGCTGCGCACTTATATTGTCGTAGCGTTGTTCGGTACGGCCCTTGGGCCAGTGGTAAGTGTTATGACATTTGGACTTTCCGTTCCCTATTGGATTAGCGCCATTTTTGGGGTTTCTCTTGGACTGATTCTACCTGCTCTAGCATCCCAGTTGCTCCATAATCACCAAGGCTTTAATCTCTATAACATCGGTTTCACTTGCGGACTCATGGGTATCTTCGTTACTGCCTTGCTCAAGTCCCGAGGGTTGCCCGTTGAGACCACCATGCTTTGGGGTAATGCCGATCAAAAAGCACTTTCCATATTCTTTACAATCATATTTGCCTCCATGGTTATTATTGGTTGGAGCGCTCGTGGCCAAATGAAGGTTATGTGGAGCCTTCCTGGCACCCTCCCCACTGACTTCGTCTCAGAACTAGGTTTGCCAGCGACGCTATTTAACATGGGTTTGGTCGGTCTAATTGGAATGGCCTATATTGCCTTGGTGGGTGGCGATTATAACGGGCCAACCATAGGTGGAGTTTTAACCATGGTTGGCTTTGGAGCTTTTGGTAAACATGTACGCAATATTTGGCCAATCATGACAGGGGTTTATCTTGGTTCTCTTCTCAGTGTTTGGAATCCAAGTGACCCAGGGGTCGTGTTAGCGGCGCTTTTTGGCACTACTTTGGCACCTATCGCAGGGGGATTTGGTGTCACTTTGGGGATTGTAGCTGGGGCCATCCATCTAGCCACGGTAATGCATACCGGATCATTCCATGGGGGAATGAATCTATATAATAACGGGTTTGCAGGTGGACTCGTAGGTACTTTATTTGCCAGTATAAGTCGTTGGATCAAACAAAGGGTAAATTAGGAGGACTGACATGCTAAGTGAGCGGAGACATATTCGTGGAATTGTTGATGAGTTGATGAGTAATGCCATTAAAGCTAAAGCCACCAATATTGATATCAATATTGTCCAGACTGAGGATGAAATTCAAGTGAAGGTCATAGATAACGGAGTTGGCATGGACGAGGAACAAGTTCTCACAGTTAAAGAACGTCTCAACCAAGGGCGCAGAGATGAGCTAGAAGAATACTACGGTTCACTTGCGGGAGAAAGTATGGTGGGTACAGGGTTGGCCCTCGTCAGTATGCTAACTGATCGCGCCGAAGTAATTAGCGCTCTTGGTCAAGGAACCGAAATCACTGTCTATCGCAAAACTAGATAGCGGTAGCATGATTTGCTTCAGGGCTTTGCTGGCAAGTCGCACAGTTGATAGAGAACTTCATTCCAGAAGCCTCTGTATCTAAAACATCGTTCTCTAGAGATCCCCGTCAGTTTTTCTGCTTAGTACGGCTTTGAAAACCTCTCGTAGAGAGGCTTCTTGGGAGTGGATGCGCAGAAGCTCCCCTACTGTCCCCAGTTTATCGATATCACTACCCAGTGTTGGACTGGATAGGTCTAGTGAAATAGCAATTACCTTGTCATCTTGCTCAGTCTTAAAGGGCTGTAAATCGTTCACCAGTTTCCAAAAGTCGTCACTGGGCACCTTAGGAACCAAGTCAACTTGCACATAATCCTGACCGTAGCGTAGTTTTAGCGTCCTTGGATCGCCCTCGGCAATTATTTTTCCGTGGTTGATGAAGGCTACTTTGCTACAGAGCTCATCTGCTTCTTCTAGGGAATGGGTACTCATGAAAACCGTCCTTCCCTGCTCGGTGAAGGAGAGAATGCGATTTCGGATCAACTCCACTGAGGCTAAATCTAAGCCGCTAGTCGGTTCGTCTAAAACGAGCAAGTCTGGATCACCTAATAGGGCACGGCAGATCAAGAGGCGCTGTTTCATTCCCTTGGAGTAATTAGCCACAGGTTTGCTTCCTGTATCTCCCAACTCAAATTCATCCAGCAACTCGTCTACTTTTTGCTTTTTGGCACCATATAACGCAGCAAAAAACTGTAGATTCTGCCGGCCTGAGAGGCGAGAGTAGAGATTTGGTTCTTCGAACACAACACCAATCCTGCGTCGAATCTCCTTATTGTTGGGAGTCATCTCTTCTCCAAGTATACGACAGCTACCTTCTGTAACTCGACTCAAACCTGTCAAAATACGAATGGTAGAGGTCTTTCCTACGCCATTTGGTCCCAAGAACCCAAACACCTCTCCAGCGGCTACAGAAAAGCTGATCTTATTCACCGCCACAAACTGACCATACTTTTTTGTAAGCTCGTGCACATCAATGACTGTCATTGTCTGTCCCCTCTTCCTCGATGGTTGTTGGATCCCAGAGCAAGAATATAGACTCATGACTAGTTCCAGGATCAACAAGAACAATGTAGACAGTCTTGGATACTGTCTGATTGAGTCGTACTCCGCTAACGAAACGGGCTCGGTAACTCAAATCAACACCGTATACTTTTAACTCATCGTCATCAGCTAGAAATGATCCTAAAATTCTAGGGAGCCTTGGGTCTTCCCTTACCTCACCCACAACAATGTCGGTCAGCTCAAGCCTGAGCCTCTTAAAGTGATGTTCTTGGAACTGTACGTATTCGCGTTCCGATACACTCTTTTGAACACTTGGATACATGACGGAGTATACGGCTTCGAACGATTCATCCGCATAGTCTTGGTAGACGGAAGCGACAAAGTTCTGCAATATACTTATGGTAGTGTCTTTGG
>WPCH01082099.1_pt1 | contig 17586 bp, 8 predicted proteins | sample 5399881 | NCBI WGS metagenome assembly WPCH01 (sample SAMN12869468, study PRJNA574797) | sludge metagenome | isolation source: wastewater treatment of pH5 | place: China:Beijing | collected 2019-05-20
TCTAGTAAATATACACCACAAATGAAATATAAATTCTTTCATATTATTAATGGGTAGAGATTTTTCGCTCAAGTGGTATAATACGTAGTAGACAAAAAACAGAGGTGAATATCGCGTGGGAGTACATGTTGTTTTATATCAGCCAGAAATTCCAGCAAATACAGGGAATATTGCTCGTACTTGTGCAGCAACTGGAACAGAATTACATTTGATTAGACCGCTTGGATTTTCAACGGATGATAAAATGTTAAAGCGTGCAGGATTAGATTATTGGCAGCACGTAAAAATTACGTATTATGATTCAATTGAAGAATTTTATGAAAAAAATAAAGACGGTGAATTCTTCTATTTAACAAAGTATGGCGAGAAAGCTCATACAGCGTTTGACTATAGCAAGCGTGAGAAGGATTACTATTTTGTATTTGGAAGAGAAACAAACGGCTTACCAGCTAATGTAATCGAAGAAAACTTTGATCATTGTTTACGTATTCCAATGACAGATAAAGTACGTTCATTAAATTTATCTAATACAGCAGCAATTTTAATTTATGAAGCGTTCCGTCAACAAAATTACCCTGGATTAGATTTAGAAATCGTTTATTAAAAGTCGCCATATGGCGACTTTTTTTTATAAAATAAAAATAATATATAATCATACATTTAAAAGAGAGGACATAATCATATAGAATGGGATATATGATTAAAAATAGATAAGACGGGTTGAGATAAATATGAAGGAAGAATATAGTAATCAAAATACCTTTTTAAGTATGATAGATATGGATTTAATTAGACAAGGATTATTACATGCTATTCAAGATTTAGTATTCATATTGAAAGTTATTGATAATGAAACGTTTCAATATATGTATGTGAATAAAATAGGAATGGATTATGCTAGGTTAAGCGAAGAGTGCTATGGAAAAACTTTTGCAGAAGTATTACCAAAAGATATAGCGGGGATATTGCAAAGGCAATATGCAAAAGTAGTGAGAGAAGCGAAAGCACACACCTTTTGTGATGTAGTCAATTTACCAAAAGGTGAGATACATTATGAATCTTCACTTAATCCTGTCTGCAACGAAGAAGGAATATGTCAATTTGTTATTTGTATTACAAGAGATATTACAGCTCAAATTGAGGAGAAGACAAAGATAGAGGAAAAACAAATGTTATTTAAGTCGTTACTGGAATATAATAATGACTCAATTATATCTATAGATTCTATAGGGAGAGTTACATATGCAAATCCGGCAACGTATGAAATATTTGGATATCGGTATGAGGAATTAAATAATAAATTTATTTTTGAATTCATTAATAAAGAATATGAAAAAGATTTTCAAATTATATTTAAGGGATCGATGCAAGGAAAAGCAAAACAAATTGTTTCAAAGAAATATGTTCATAAAGAAGGGTACGAGCTATATATTTCTTTGAGAACTATCCCGATTATTGTGAACGGTGAAATTGTTGGGATTTATATTGTTACGAGAGATGTTACAAGGCAAGTATTAAACGAAATGCGAACAGAATATTTAGCTTACTATGACCAGTTAACGGGATTAATGAATAGAATTTCATGTACAAATAAGTTAAATACTTTTTTAAATGAGAGTGTAAATTTTGCGCTTGTATTTATAGATTTAGATGAGTTTCATCGTATTAATGATACATTTGGTCATAAAGAGGGAGATAAAGTATTACAAAAAGTTACAGAATGTTTAAGCAATCTAAAAATAGAAGGTATGCACTTATTTAGAGAACACGATGATCAATTTGTTATGTTGATAGAAAATATAAAGAAAGAATATGTAGAGGAAGTTGCAAAAAGCATACTGAAAAATATTAGTGAATATTTTGTAATCGAAGAAGAAGATGTATATTTAAGTGCATCAATTGGAATTGTAATGGCTCCAGCAGATGGAGAAGATGAAAAAATACTATTTCAGAGGGTCGATGCTGCTTTAGAAAAAGCAAAAGAAAAAGGAAAAGGACATTATCATTTTTATTGTAGTGGATTAGACTGTGAGCGTGAACAAAGGTTTATAATAGAAAACCAGTTACATCGTGCTATAGAAAAAAATGAATTTTTCTTATATTATCAGCCACAAATTAATATTGAAACGAAAAAAATAGCTAGTATGGAAGCTTTAATAAGGTGGGAGAATAAGGAATTAGGATTTGTTTCTCCAAACCAATTTATTCCGTTGGCAGAAAGAACAGGCTTTATTATTAAGCTCGATGAATGGGTAGTAAATCAAGTGTGTCAGCAACTGCGCGAATGGTTAAATAAAGGATATGAAGTGGTCCCAATTGCGGTTAATATTTCAGCTAGACACTTTCGTTCTATTACATTAATAGAGATGATTACACGGGCTTTAAATAAGTACAATGTATCAGCTCATTTATTAGCGATAGAGGTTACAGAAGGAGCTCTTATACATAAAGATATATCGAAGAGAGTGTTATTACAATTAAAAGAACAAAATTTAAAGATTCATTTAGATGATTTTGGAACAGGCTATTCATCTTTAAGTTATTTAAAAACATATCCAATTGATACTTTAAAAATTGATCGTTCTTTTATGGAAGGTATACATATAGATGAACGTGATACGAATATTACAGCTGCAATTATTCATTTAGCTCATACTTTAGAATTGAATGTAATTGCAGAGGGAGTAGAAAAAAAGGAGCAAATACAGTTTTTGAAAGAAAAGAATGTGAAGCTTGTACAAGGTTATTATTATAGCCGACCAATATCCAAATATGATATGGAAAATATGTATTATAAATAAAAAAAATGATGTGCTAAAAGCACATCATTTTTTATGTGTACCTGGTTTGTCGTTGTAACCGGATGTAAAAATAGCTGTAAGAAATGTGAGTGATACACCTAAAATTAATAATAATTTCATACTAATATCCTCCTTACTTTTTTCGGTTTATGAGTTTTATTTATTATCCAAAATGTATGTAAGGTTCTTAGAAGAAAAGAATTTATTTATAATGAATAGCAGTGTAAAAACGTTAATACCTATATTATACAGAATTTTCTTTGAATTTTGGAGAGAATTTTAGCGTGCTATTATATATTTCGTTTTGATTTAAAGAATGTTTAAGGACATCCTAGCATACCTTTTATAATAATCCGATTGAACAAGGAGATGGGGGAGGAGCTATAATGGATATTCTAAAAAAGATTGAACAGCATCGAGCAGCAGAAGAACGTTTACAATGGGAAGGTACGTTTGCGGAGTATTTGGAGCTTGTGAAAGAAAGACCATGGGTGGCTCAAACAGCACACTCTCGCATTTACAATATGATAAAAGACGCTGGAATTGAAGAAGTTGATGGTAGAAGAAAGTATAACTTCTTTAGTAATCAGCTCTTTGGATTAGAGGATGCTCTAGAACGTCTTGTAGAGGAATATTTTCATCCATCTGCAAAACGATTAGATGTTAGAAAAAGAATTTTATTATTAATGGGTCCTGTTAGTGGAGGGAAATCAACGTTAGTTACAATGTTGAAACGAGGATTAGAAACATATTCAAGAACAGATCGCGGAGCAATTTTTGCAATTAAAGGATGCCCAATGCACGAGGATCCACTGCATTTAATTCCACATCATTTACGAGATGATTTCTTTGATGAGTATGGTGTTAGAATTGAAGGGAATTTATCACCACTAAATGTCATGCGTTTAGAGCAAGAATACGGATCAAGAATTGAGGATGTAGTTGTAGAGCGTATTTTCTTCTCTGAAGATCGCCGTACAGGGATTGGTACATTTAGCCCGTCTGATCCAAAATCACAGGATATTGCAGATTTAACAGGTAGTCTGGACTTTTCTACGATTGCAGAATATGGTTCAGAATCAGATCCGCGTGCGTATCGATTTGATGGAGAATTAAATAAGGCAAACCGAGGAATGATGGAGTTCCAAGAGATGTTAAAATGCGATGAGAAGTTTTTATGGCACTTATTATCGCTTACGCAAGAAGGGAATTTCAAAGCGGGAAGATTTGCGCTTATTTCAGCAGATGAATTAATTGTAGCGCATACGAATGAAACAGAGTATCGCTCATTTATAGCAAATAAGAAAAATGAAGCATTGCACTCAAGAATTATTGTAATGCCGGTTCCTTATAATTTACGAGTAAGTGAAGAAGAACATATTTATGAAAAAATGATTCGTGAAAGTGATGTATCGAATGTTCACATTGCACCACACACACTTCGCGTTGCAGCAATGTTCACTATTTTAACTCGTTTAAAAGATCCGAAGCGTCCGGATATTGATTTAATTAAAAAGATGCGTTTGTATGATGGAGAAACGGTAGAAGGTTATAATGCGATTGATGTAGAAGAATTACAACGCGAATATCAAGATGAAGGTATGAAGGGTATTGATCCTCGTTATGTCATTAACCGAATTTCGTCTACAATCATTCGAAAAGAGGTACCATCTATTAACGCGTTAGATGTACTTAGATCTTTAAAAGATGGGCTAGATCAGCATCCATCCATTAGTAATGAAGACCGTGAACGTTACATGAACTTCATCTCATTAGCGAGAAAAGAATACGATGAAATCGCGAAGAAAGAAGTACAAAAAGCGTTTGTTTATTCATATGAAGAATCAGCTAAGACGCTTATGGATAATTACTTAGATAACGTTGAGGCGTACTGCAATAAATCGAAATTACGTGATCCGTTAACAGGAGAAGAAATGAGTCCAGATGAAAAATTAATGCGCTCAATTGAAGAGCAAATTGGAATTTCAGAAAATGCTAAGAAAGCGTTCCGTGAAGAGATTTTAATTCGCATTTCTGCTTATGCCCGTAAAGGAAAACGCTTTGATTATAATTCACATGAACGTCTTCGTGAAGCGATTCAGAAAAAACTATTTGCTGATTTAAAAGATATAGTGAAAATTACAACATCAACGAAAACGCCGGACGAAAATCAGCTTAAGAAAATCAATGATGTTGTTGCGCGTTTAATTGATGAGCATGGTTATAATTCTTCTTCAGCAAATGAATTACTACGCTATGTAGGTAGCTTGTTAAACAGATAGTTTGATAACAAAACGCTGTCTCTTGTATTTTGCGGGACAGCGTTTTATTATCCGTTCATATGTGTATAAAGTGTCATACCTTGTCCAAATGTAATAAATTAAGATGCAATTTCATGAATTTATTGTCAATTATTTTTACAATATGCATATGATAAAGTAACCAACCATTCATACGAAAAAAGCCAACACAATACAATATGTTGCAAAGTAAAAATGTGTGCAACAATGCATTGTGTTTCTTTCTTATCAGTGGCTGAATATTTCTTTCTATTATGTGAGTGGCAAAATTTTGTTTAGGATGCTCGGGGTATTGTATGAAAAACGTTATAAATGTTTATGGGATGATTTTCTGTGGGCAGTTACCTTTCAAACATTCTAGCTTGCACATTACAGAACAAAATTTATAGATTGCTGTTCATACAGGAAGACAATTACAGTAAGGAGGGAAAGGAATGGGCGAAGAAAATCAACCAAATTATACGATTTCACAGGAAAACTGGTCCCTCCATCGCAAAGGATATGACGACCAACAGCGCCATCAAGAAAAAGTACAAGAGGCAATTAAGAATAATTTACCCGATCTTGTAACAGAAGAAAGTATAGTTATGTCTAATGGCAAGGATGTTGTAAAAATACCAATTCGTTCTCTAGATGAATATAAGATTAGATACAATTATGATAAAAATAAACATGTTGGGCAAGGAAACGGTGACAGCAAAGTTGGTGATGTCGTTGCGAGAGATGGATCAGGTGGTCAAAAACAAAAAGGGCCAGGAAAAGGGCAAGGAGCAGGAGATGCAGCTGGGGAAGATTACTATGAAGCTGAAGTCTCTATTTTAGAATTAGAGCAAGCGTTTTTCAGAGAGTTAGAACTGCCTAATTTAAAGAGAAAAGAAATGGATGAAAACCGGATTGAACATGTTGAATTTAATGACATTAGAAAAACAGGATTATGGGGAAATATCGATAAGAAACGAACAATGATATCCGCATATAAACGAAATGCGATGGGTGGTAAAGCATCTTTTCATCCAATTCATCAAGAAGACTTAAAGTTCCGCACTTGGAATGAAGTATTAAAGCCAGATTCAAAAGCTGTTGTATTAGCGATGATGGATACGAGTGGATCGATGGGAATATGGGAGAAATATATGGCACGTAGCTTCTTTTTCTGGATGACAAGATTTTTACGCACAAAGTATGAAACAGTTGATATTGAATTTATTGCTCATCATACAGAAGCGAAAGTCGTTACAGAAGAAGAATTTTTCTCAAAAGGAGAAAGTGGCGGAACAATATGTTCTTCCGTATATAAAAAAGCATTAGAACTTATCGATAATAAATATTCACCTGACCGCTATAATATTTATCCATTCCATTTTTCAGATGGTGATAATTTAACATCAGATAATGCTAGATGTGTAAAGCTTGTTGAAGAGCTAATGAAGAAGTGTAATATGTTTGGGTATGGGGAAGTGAACCAGTATAACCGTTCATCATCTACCCTTTTTTCGGTTTATAAAAACATTGAGGATGAGAAGTTTAGGTATTATATATTAAAGAATAAGAAAGATGTTTTTAACTGTCTAAAAGTATTTTTCTTAAAAGAAAATTAAAAGATAAATATTTGAGAAATAGAGAAATGATTAGTTGCAATTCCTATTAGTAGGAGTTAATATCTGCTAGGAGGGAAAGAATATAAGATAAATAAGTTTATTAGGAACGGAGAGCCATTCTTTTTTTGTATGCCATACTATACAACTCCAACAGAAATTAGCTTGAGGGCGTTGAAAAACTAAATAGATGTGTAATGTTATGAATCAACAAAAATAGCTGAATATGCAATAGATATCAATTTTGTTCATACCAACGAGGCTGTTCCAGTCCTCGTTTTTTTAGTTTACTAAGCTGTCATTCAATTTTCCCGCGCGCTTTCATCAATTGCCTGCACCTGCAGCCTCATAAATTTAATTTTTATATCATTTTGTTTCAATAAATTTTTAATAAAAATATACTTCAATTATCATAGAAAACTATAAGTAACAGTGTTTGTAGTTTTTAGTTAAGTGTTAATAACAATGAACTTAAAATTGTAACAGTTAACTTCAAGTAACCAGGTGATGTCGACGCTCTTACAGATTCAATGTGAAAATTTTTGAAGGCATAAACATTTCAGCAACTCTAGTTTGAGTAGACTCTTACTGCTGGTGTAGATGCTGGAAGATTACAATATCTATTATCAGCAGATAAAAAGCTGACATAATCCTATTCGGTACAATGATGGTTCAAAGTAAAGAACTTCGAATAGTTATTGAAGGAGTAACAATAGAAGCAGGTGTAGCGATTGCAAGGTATGGTCAACAAGTTACCGTGATTAATATGATTCTTCTATAAATTGGTAGATAGAATCGAAGGAAATATCCCGACAAAAGTAATTTCTCTAACCTCAATAGTTTCAGTGAATGGTTGTGCCTTAGTTCTAGAAGATAAATAGATTGTAATCAAAGTGAGATGGAATAATAAAAAATCACATTAACACAATACTATCAGATGGAATTTTTTTTTACAATTTCTGCAATAATATAATACTTTGTAGTAGAATAGGAAAAAACTGAATGTTTTAAAATTTACTATTCATGCTGAATTTTTTATAGAGGTTTATGAAGTATTGTTTTTTTGATGCAATCTGGAAAATATAGATGCTATTGATTAAAATGCAGAGGTAATTGATTTAATTGATAAAGGTAACAAAATCATTATTTAGGTTTTGCAACTAATACTAAACAAAAAGTTAACGATACTCTTTCAAAAGAAAAGAGAAGGGCATACACTAAGGTTTTTTTCGGAGTTAAGAAAAGATATCAATATGGAGGATTCATTATGTACTCGTTAAAAAAAATGGTAGGTAACAAGAATTATATTTTTTTATTTTGTGCAAATTTAACTTCTCAAATGGGAAGTATTATCGGATTAACTGCTTTTATGTATTATATTTTGGATAGATTCTCTACACAACCAATGTACGCAACAATAACTGAATTAATTTATTCATTACCAGTTTTGTTTGTGTTTTTTTTGGTGGGAGTGCTAGCAGATAATATGGATAGAAAAAAAATAGCCGTATACTCCGAATGGATTTGCGGAATATTATCTATGCTCTTGCTCTATTTTTCTACTAAAGAATGGATTATTTTGATTTTTGCAATATTATTTCTTAGAAGTTTGGTTGTTAAATTTTTCCAACCGGCTCAACAGGGAATTATTCAAGGGGTATTAACGAAGGATGAATATGCTGTGGCTGCAAGTTTGAACCAATTAGTAAGTAGTTTATTTTTGTTGTTTGGAAGTGGTTTAGGATTGCTCGTATATTGGAAGGTAGGGTTGCAGGGGGCAGTTTTAATTGATACGGTTTCTTTTATCGTATCAGGCATTCTCATACAGCGTTGTTCACTTAAAGAAGAAATATGCTTACCAAATGGACCTCATCAACTGAAAGACATGAATATCAAATCTATTATTAGAAGTTATGTAGAAGGTTTACAATACATATTTAATAATAAATTATTGCTCTCCTTGATTTCAGGTTTTTGTGTTTTTGGCATCATTAATGGAGGGCTTTCTATCATTCCTGTATTCATGATGAAATATAAGTTAGTTCCTGAAAATTATGAGTCCGCCATGATTTGGGTTGGGATTGTATTCGGAAGTGGGATGTTAATAGGTAGTATCGTTTCATCAATCATTGTTAACAAATTTAAATTATACCAAATAATTATTACAGGTCTGATTTTCACTGGCATTTTTATAGGGATGTCCGGTTTAACTGATAGTATATATACATTTTTAATTCTAAGTTTTTTAGCAGCACTTTTCCTGCCATTGATTAATGTGGGTATCAGTGGATGGTTGCCAAGAATTGTTGAGTATAAGATGATGGGAAGGGTGCAAGGGTGTATAACCCCATTAATTATGATGTTTCAATCATTGACTTTGAGCATTATAGCAGTCGTTTATCCAGATAAAATGAAAATAGAATGGCTATTCTTTTTAGTGGGGCTCTTATTAGTTATAGTTGCAATCATTTACTTTGTACTTCTTCCAAGATTAGTGGAGAAGAATCAAAAAATAGTAGATGCATCCCTCGAAATGTAGAAGCTGTCACTCGACAGCTTTTTGCTATGCCTAAATCTTTCCAACAAGTTACAAAGATTATTTGAGTGTGCCTTTTTTAGAAAAATTAAAACCAATATAAGATTATATTGAAAATGTAAGATTTATTAGATATTATAGTAATTGCTGGAAAATTATTTCTAATCATAATCGATTGAAAATATTCTCTAATTTTTATTGTGTGTAAATTTGAAATTGTCTTAATAACTTAAAACAATATAGCAATCCATTATTAATTTAATGTGGAGGAATAGAACGATGACTTTATTAAATGTTATTCAAAAAAAAGCGTGCGAAGAAAATAAAGGAATTACGTTTGTTAAAAGTAAGGAAAAAGAAAAATATGTATCGTATAAGGAATTGTTGATGACCAGTTCAAAGATATTAGGCTTTTTGCAAAGTAAAGGAATTACTTATAAGGATGAGATAGTTTTTCAATTAAAAGATAATGAGGACTTTATTAATGTATTCTGGGCGGGAATACTTGGAGGGATTATTCCTGTACCAATTAGTTCAGGGAACAATGATGAACACAGATTGAAGTTTTTTAAAGTTTGGGAAAGATTGAACAATCCTTATCTGGTTTGCGATATAGAACAATACGAAAATTTATTAAAATATGCACAACAAATTGGAGTAGATACCCAAAAAATATCAAATAGAGTGATTGATATCAAGGAAGTGTATAGCTTTGAGGAAGAAGGCCTCATCCACGAAAGTACTGAAGATGATATCGCATTTATACAGTTTTCCTCGGGGTCGACTGGAGATCCAAAGGGTGTTGTATTAAAACATCGTAATTTAATGGCAAATATAGATGGAATCATCACTAGTTCAGAGATGAGCGAGAATGACAGGTTATTAACTTGGTTGCCTTTATCACATGACATGGGGATTATTGGCTGTCACTTAGTGCCGACCGCTTTAAATATTAATCAAGTACAAATCAATACAAACGATTTCACAAGAAGACCTAATCTATGGCTTGAAAAAGCAAGTCAGCATAAATCAACGCTGTTATTCTCACCTAACTTTGGGTACAGATATACCTTGAAATATATGAGAAAACCTTTAACCAATTATGATTTATCACACGTTCGTTTGATCTTCAATGGCGCTGAACCTATTTCGGTTGATTTATGTGAAGAGTTTTTATCTGAAATGGGTCAATATGGATTGGATAAAAGAACGATGTTCCCAGCTTATGGGCTTGCTGAAGCTTGCCTTGGTGTAGCTGCACCAAATCCATCAGAAGATAAAATTGTAAAGTGGGTTATTGATAGGAGAAAGATGAATATCGGTGATAATGTGGTTGTAATGGATGATAAAAACAGCCGTTTTGCTGCCGTTTTCGTTGATGTAGGTTATCCAATTAAGCATACAAATGTACGGATTACAGATAAGGAAAGAAATGTGTTAGGTGATGATACCGTAGGATTTATTGAGATACAGGGTACAAATGTTACAAGTGGATATTACAATATGAAGGAAAAAACTAAAGAAGTACTGGACGATGAGGGATGGTTAAATACAGGTGATTTAGGTTTTATGAAGAATGGCAGACTTATTATAATCGGCAGATACAAAGACGTTATATTTTTAAATGGCCAGAATTTCTATGCACATGATTTAGAAAGAATCATTCGAGAGGTTGCGGGGATACCTTTAAGTGAGGCTGAAGTTGCTATTGGTGGAGCTAAAAATTATAAAAATCAATCAGAAGAAGTAGTAGCGTTCATTAAATTTAGAAAATCTTTTGATGAATTGCTAGATGTTGAGAGAAATATAAAAAGAGAATTGAACCTTCGATTAGGAGTCCAAGTAGATCACGTAATTCCACTTAAACGAATTCCGAAGACGACCAGTGGAAAGGTACAAAGATTTAATCTAGTTCAAAAATTCGAAGAAGGTATATTTGATCCTATAGTTAATGAAATAAGGGAAATAAAGCTCCAGGTTCAACAAAAACATAATAAAGAAATTGGCCGATTGGAAGAAGATTTACTAACTGTGTGTAAAGAGTTTTTAACAGATAGAGAGTTAGGGATAAATGACAATTTATTTGAAATGGGGATTAACTCCCTTACACTCACTCAAATTTCTTCAGTATTGCAGAAATCATATAGTGAACAGATTACGATTGCTGATTTCTATGCTAATCCAACCATTAGAGATTTAGCTAGATATATAAAATACGGAAGTTCTTTATCGGAAAAGCGTGAAGATCATATGAAGAAATCGGCTGCTTCTCAAAATGAGGACGTAGCCATTGTGGGAATTTCATTAAAAGTAGCAAATGCAGCAGGAATAGACGAATATTGGGATTTAATTCGCAGTGGATCAGAAGCAGTTAGGGAGTTACCTGAGAAAAGGAAGGAAGACCTTTATGAGTATTTTATGAAGGAAGGACGATCTCTAGAAAACCTTGAATTTCAACAGGCTTCTTATCTAGATGAAATTGACACCTTTGATTGTAGTTATTTTAATATACTCCCAGTGGAAGCGATTTCCATGTCACCTGCCCAGCGGTTATTTTTAGAAGAAGCTTCCAAAGCAGTGGAGGATGCAGGGTATAGTGGTGGTAAATTGAAAGGAACAAAGACTGGAGTATACGTAGGTTATATGGGTGACATGGATGGTTTTAAATACCAACAAATCGTAAAATCGTCCGATGATTTTACGACTCCGACAGGATATTTGTCTTCTAATATTGCTGGGAGAGTCTCTTATATTATGGACCTAAAAGGTCCAAACTTAATGGTCGATTCAGCTTGTTCCTCGTCTTTAGCGGCACTTGATATAGCTTGTAAGGCCTTAAGAGACGGAAGTTGTGAGCAAGCCATTGTTGGAGGGATTAGATTAAAAACAGTTCCTGTTGAAGACGGCTTTAAAGCCGGTTTTGAATCAAGTGACTATAGAACAAGACCTTTTGATATAAACAGCAATGGAACAGGTGAAGGAGAAGGTGTCATCGCTATAATGATCAAGCCGTTAAGTGCAGCAGAAGCAGATAAGGATCATATCTATGCTGTCATAAAGGGTACTGCAGTTAACAATGATGGTGCATCATTAGGATTATCTGCACCAAATCCAGCGGCACAGACGGATGCTATCTTAGAAGCATTACAGAAGGCTGATGTGGATCCGAGTACTGTGAGTTATATAGAAGCACAGGGAACTGGAACACCTATTGGAGACCCGATAGAAATTCAAGGTTTAACCAATGCTTATGGAAGAGGCAATGGGAAAATACAGTATTGTTCTATAGGTTCGGTTAGGGGAAATATAGGGCATCTATATGAGGCTTCAGGACTATCAAGCTTGGTTAAATGCTGTCTAATGATGCAGCATAAAATCATTCCACCATTAGCTAATTTTAAAGAAGCGAATAAAAACATTCAGTTTGAAAAAACACCATTCTTCCCTGCTACCGTTGAAATGGAATGGAAGCCTGTTAATGGGGTCAGGAGATGTGGAATCAATAACTTTGGCTTCTCTGGTACTAATTGTCATGTTCTGCTAGAAGAGTATCCAGTAAAGAAGGAAATTCATTCAGAAAATCGAACGGTATTGCCTCACATCTTTACTCTTACGGCTAAAAACAAGCAAGTACTAGAACAGCTTATAGAAAAGTATATCAGGTATATTGAAAAGAATATGGATCTGAGAATTGAGGATATTTGCTACACATCTAATGTAGCTCGTGAACACCATGGAGTTAGAGTAGCTATCATAACAGACTCAATAAAAGATTTACTTGAAAAACTAAAAGGATTTACGTTTAAGAACAACCTTGTGGCCAAAACTTATTATGGGATTCATAAGAGGGTAAAGGAATCTGTGGTATCTAAAAAAATTGGAGAGTTAAGCAATGATGAAATTAACCTACTGAATATGAATGGAGATGCGTTAATTTCTGAGATTGATGGAAATAGCAGAGAAACCCAATTGACTAGAATATCACAGATATACACTAGAGGAGCAGATCTTGCTTGGGAACGCTTATACAGCTTGTCTCATGTCAACAAAGTTAGTTTGCCGACCTATGAATTTCAGAAATTAAGATGTTGGCCATCCTTTACATACAGCAAGAAGGTTTTAAACTAAAGTCTTCTTGCTGCATTGGATATATAAATTTTGAATAGTTTCCTTGTACATTTCTTTGAGTATATTTTCCCTTAGAAATAATTAGAATGTTATGGTTTTAAATGCATTTAAGGGATGATCATAGTGTGAAAGAGTATTCTCTGTCTAATCTGATAATCATCCCCTTTTTAAATAAATCAGATTTGTCTCTTCTTAGATTACCTAACATAAAGATAAAATAGGCAGGGAGTTAGAAGATGAATATTAAAAATTTAAATGAAACTCTGGATAAATTACTTGATATCGTTTCGGAAATGACAAAAATGAATAAGAGTGAAATAGATATAAATGAAAATCTTGTTGAGATGGGTATGGATTCTATTGTATTTACTAGAATTAATCACGCTATCATACAACATTTCGAAGTGGAAATTCCTTTCTCGAAAGTATATGAAGAATTATCAGACCTGTATAGAATAGCTGAATATCTTGTGGAAACAACAAAATATAAATCACCTTTAGATAAGGTGAACGGTCCCCTGATAAGAAGAGAAATAGAGGAGGCGTCTTTGGAATCAGCCGCCGCCCTAGAAGTTGATAAGGATATAACAATGGAAGGCACATCCAGTAGATATAAAGATATTCATAAACTTATCACCAAAGTAAAAGCCCAAACCAAATTAGATGATGTCAAAAGAAAAGCTAACGGAAAATTTCTATACGAGATACCCCTTACCAAAGAACAGGAAAGTATTCTCGTGCAAAATGATTTATCAGAAACAGCTTTTAACGAAACAATAGCGTTAAGAATTACAGGTAAAATAAATGGATCCATTTTAGAAAAGAGTATTAATAAAGTAGTTGCGCGGCATGAATCACTTCGGACAATAATTAATAAAGAAACAAAAGTGCAAAAGATTGTAAAGGAGCAATTCATCCCCTTAAAAGTTATCAAGGATTCTGAATTAGAGACGAACAAAATTGTTAGGGATTTTGTAGAACAGCCTTTCAAACTATCTGAGAGTTTATTGAGGGCGTTGCTGGTAGAAGAGACCGAAAATCACTCTGCTTTCGTGCTTGTAATTCATCATATTATTGCAGATGGCTGGTCGATTGGCATTTTGTTAAGTGAGATTACCGAGATATATAACAACATATCAAATGGTACAACTCCAGAAATGGAAGACCCTCTCCAATTCAGAGAGTTTATTCAAGTAAGGGATGAATGGTTGCGCTCAAATGAAGAGAAAGGAAATGCATTTAGAGAAAAATATTATTCAGAAAATGGAAATTTCATGGATTTAAATTTCAATTATCAACCCAAAAGAAAGGGATATAAGGGAGCTAGACTAGATTTAATCGAAAGTAAGGAAATGGTTAAACAGCTTAGAAAAATTTCAGCCAAAAACAATACAAGTTTCTTCCATACGATGTTTTCTTCTTTTATAGCATTTATTAGTAAGGTTAGTCAGAGCCAACATATAACTGTGGGTGTTCCTTTTGCAGGTCAAAATATTATAAATGTTGAAAAACTCATAGGGAACTGTGTAGAGATGATAGGAGTTCATTTAGAGGTGGAAGAAACAGATGACTTGAATCGCCTTTCACAGAAAGTATCAGAGTTTTTTAGAGAATTAGATGGAACAAATTACCTTCATAAGAATAATGCAGAGCAGAGCTACAATATTGTTTTTAATATGATTAAAAACCTTAATAACAGCTTTAATGAAACAGAGTGTGAGTTTCTTCCTATCACAATAAGTGAGAGCAAATATGATTTATTTTTGACCATTATAGAGTTTAATAGTCAAGTGATCATTCGATTTGATTATAACCAAGAGATCCTATCCGAAGAAACGATCACTAGATGGGCAGGCTACTTTAAGAGAATGTTAAGAGCAAGAATAGATGAAGATGCAACAGCCATTTCGGAAATGAATGTTGCTTCCGATGAAGAAGAATTAAATATAGTAAATCATTTCTCTTCGTTTCCATATGATTACATTAATAGTTGGATAGGAGCAGATTTAAGCCAGTATGGATTATCGGAAGGTGAAGAAGCTAGAGTATTTATCCTAGATAATAACATGCAGTTATTGCCTATGGGTATGATAGGTGAAGTCTATATAGGGCCGAATAATATAGAGATTTACAATACAAATCAGTTAGGAAAATTAAATGACGATGGGCAATTAATTGTACTTGGAGAAGAAGAGAAGCAATTCGTAATAAAGGGCAGAAAAGTAAGTTTGTATACAATTGAAGAACACGTAAGGAGAATTTCTAAAGTTAATGATGTTTTATGTGAATATGATCGGAAGAATTCAGATATCATAGCTTATGTTACGTTTAATGGGACAATTAAGGGCGCAAATGAACTTGTTACAGAATTAAGAAAGAGTTTATCAGCGTTTATGATTCCCACTACTTTTATCAAAGTAAGTAATCTTGAAAACAGAGCAGACGGTGAAATATTATATTATTGTCAACATCTGACCGATACTGAAACGAAACTTATATCTATATGGAAAGACATACTGGATGTGAAAAATGTTACTGTAGAAGATCAATTCTTCCAACTTGGTGGAAATTCTCTTAAAGCAATGAAAGTAATAGCAAGTATACAAAGAGAATTTAATAAAAGTATACAAATAAAAGAACTGTTTACAGAGCCCACCATAAAGAATTTAGCTGCCATTATCGATTCTGCAGTTGTTAATGGGAGCGAGCAGGTTGAACTAACAAACATTGGCTCAAAAGAATACTATCCATTATCTTCAGTGCAAAAAAGAATGTATACGCTTCATAAGCTAGACCCAGGAAGCTTAAATTACAATATCTCGACAGCTATAAGGTTAGAAGGGAAAGTAAATGTAAAGAAATTAGAAGATTCCATCAACAGTGTTATTAAAAGGCATGAAACCTTACGGACATACTTCGAAGAAGTGAATGGAACAGTAGTTCAAAAAATAGAGGAATCGTTTGAACTAAACGTTCAATACTCCCAAAAAGAGCATCTTATGAACGAAAAGGAGTTTCTTGATAGAGAGATAAGTAACTTTCTGAAATCTTTTGATTTAAATAAGCTGCCGCTTATTAGGGTTAAAATAGTGAGACTTGAAAGGGATATTCATGTCGTACTATTGGATACTCATCATATTATTTTTGACGGAGCAAGTTCAGGGGTATTCTTACAAGAATTACTGGCAGAGTATAACGGTCTGGAACTACCTGAACTTAAAGTCCAATATAAGGATTATGTACATTGGAAAAATCAGTCGACTGCTAAAGAAGAAAGAGTGAAACTGGGGAAATATTGGAAGGGTCTTTATCAGGATGAAGTTCCTGTTCTTAGTATCCAAACCGATTTTCCTAGACCAGCAAATCAAACCTTTAATGGAAATAATATTTCATTTGTACTTGATAGAAATGTGAGCGATCAAATTGAGGAATTTTGTTCAATAAATCAAGTGACGCCTTACATGTTCTTCTTAGCTAGTATAAATGTTCTCTTAGCTAAATATTCAGGTCAGGAAGATATTGTAATTGGAACTGCTATTGAAGGAAGAAATCATCAAGATCTTAATAATCTGATCGGAATGTTTGTAAATACCATTCCACTTAGAAATCAACCTGAATCTCACCGTACTTTCATGGAGTTCCTGAGTCATGTAAAGGAAAATACGTTAATTTCATTTGAACATTCGGATTATTCGTTTGAAGAGTTACTTGATTTACTCGATTTAGAGAGAGATACAAGTAGAAATCCGCTATTCGATGTGCTTTTTACTTATCAAAATAATCTTGTGAAAGAACTTAAATCTAAATATTTGGACGTTAAGAGTTCTGAAATTAAAAAGGCAGGCTCTAAAGTTGATTTATTCTTTGAAATTAGTCAAGACACACAATTTCAATGCAATATTGAATACAACTCTGACCTTTTTACCAAAAATACGATTGAAAGAATTGGATTACATTTTCAATCTCTGCTTTTTCAACTATTAAATAGAATGAACGATAAATTAGAGGATATCAACATCCTAACAGATGATGAAAGAATAGAACTTTTATACACATTTAATGATACAAGTGCAGCGTATTCCAAAGATAAAACCATCCATCAGCTTGTTGAAGAACAAGCGGCTAGAGTACCTGATCATATAGCCGTGATCTTCGCTGACAAGAGACTTACCTACCGGGAGTTGAATGAACGAGCTAACCAACTTGCTTGGGTGTTAAGAGGGAGA
>WPCH01099298.1_pt1 | contig 17392 bp, 15 predicted proteins | sample 5399881 | NCBI WGS metagenome assembly WPCH01 (sample SAMN12869468, study PRJNA574797) | sludge metagenome | isolation source: wastewater treatment of pH5 | place: China:Beijing | collected 2019-05-20
GGTTTCAATAGCCTGATTCAAGCAGCAAAAGCCAGAGCCCGCGGTTATAGAACTACAAAGAACCTTATTACTATGGTCTATCTTATTGCGGGCAAGCTTAACTACAAAGTGCTTCAACCCATATAAAATCATGATGAACCACTTTTTTGCAAGCGATATGCCATCGGTTCGCAAGGGTCAGCTACCACTTTGTGGAAGCTACTTCTTCCCATGGCTAGCTTTGCGGCTTAGGTTTACTGACCAATGTCTGACTTCGAGAAAAATGGCTACTTATCGTGCTTGTTTTCCTCATACTATTAGGCAGTATAGGTTGGGAACATTTGAAGAAGAAACTTCTGGCTAAACAATAAGATTTTAGCATGATTTTTGGGGATATCGCACTAAACCACCTGTTTGTAAAGGGCTTTGCGCTATGTAAAATGGCAGAATGGTGGTAAGTAGGACAATCTTTCGTATCTGGCGACAAGGATTTAATTACCTTTATAGCCAATAATATTGATTAGCCTAGTGAAAGGAGGCTCTTTTTTTGAATACGGTCGTACACATGGGAATTGATGTTGGGTCGACAACAGCAAAGGTTGTGATCTTGGATGATAATTCAGACGTCATCTTCTCCAAGTATCAAAGGCACTATTCAGATGTCAAAGAGTCTGTTGTGAGTCTCATCACACAAGCCTATGAGAATTTTGCAGATTATAAGATTACTCTAAACATTACTGGCTCTGGTGGGATTGCCGTTGCCGAACATCTTGAAGTTGGATTCGTACAGGAAGTGATTGCGGGAACTAAAGCCATCCAAACCTTTTTCCCCGAAACGGATGTTGTCATTGAGCTAGGAGGAGAGGACGCAAAGATAACTTTCTTCCAAGATGGAGTCGAGCAGCGCATGAACGGTATTTGTGCGGGTGGTACCGGCTCCTTTATTGACCAAATGGCAGTACTGTTAAGAACAGACGCGGCAGGCCTCAATGAGCTGGCCAAAGGGCATAGTACAATTTATCCCATCGCCGCGCGCTGTGGAGTCTTTGCCAAGACAGATATTCAGCCACTTTTAAACGAAGGTGCTGCAAGAGAAGACGTGGCCGCTTCAATCTTTCAATCTGTGGTCGTCCAAACGGTAAGCGGTTTGGCCTGCGGTAGACCGATTAAAGGGAATGTGGCTTTTTTAGGTGGACCCCTATACTTTCTGTCTGAATTAAGAACCCGGTTTATTGAAACATTGGATTTGACAGATAGTCAGGTGATCTTTCCTGAAAATCCACAGCTTTATATGGCTATTGGGGCTGCTTTAAATGCTTGGAATAGTGAACCCATTGCCTTTGTTTCTCTCATGGATAGAATCCAGGAGATGCATGGCATATCCATTGAAGAATCCGCTAGGCTTGAGCCTCTGTTTGCTAACCAGCAAGAACTTGATGAATTTCAGGCTAGGCACAAGCGCCATGCGGTGAATAGGAAAGACATGAAGGGTTATGAGGGTAGATGCTTCTTAGGTCTTGACGTAGGTTCTACTACGACCAAAGCGGCACTCATCGATGAAGAGGGAGCCATTCTCCATAGCTATTATGGAAGCAATGAAGGGAATCCCCTTAAATCAGTACGAAAAGCTGTTTTAGATCTATATGATGTCTTGCCCCAAGGGGCCAGAATCTCTAATTCAGTGGTTACCGGTTATGGCGAAGGCTTGATCAAAGCCGCATTAAAAGTCGATATTGGTGAAATTGAGACAGTGTCCCATTACAAGGCAGCCGACTTTTTCTCCCCAGGAGTGGACTTTATTTTAGATATCGGTGGGCAAGACATGAAGTGTCTACGGATCAAAGACGGGGCCATCGACAATATTTTGCTCAATGAAGCCTGTTCCTCAGGATGCGGTTCATTTTTAGAGACCTTTGCCTACTCCCTCAATTTAAGTATCGAAGAATTTACCGAAGCTGCCCTCCTAGCGGCCAATCCTGTTGATCTTGGTTCTCGCTGTACTGTATTTATGAACTCGAGAGTTAAGCAAGCGCAAAAAGAAGGTGCTTCTGTCGGAGAAATCTCAGCTGGACTGGCTTACTCTGTCGTTAAAAACGCTCTCTATAAAGTGATTAAACTTAGGAACAAGGATGAGCTGGGCAGAAAGATTGTTGTACAAGGTGGCACACTTTATAATGATGCGGTCTTAAGAACCTTTGAGCGCTTGGCAGGCTGTGAAGTGGTTAGACCAGATATTGCTGGAATCATGGGAGCGTTTGGAGCAGCATTAATTGCCAAGGAGCGCTATGCTGAAGGCTATGAGTCTACCTTGCTTGGGCGTGCGGATCTTGAAAACCTATCCCTAGAATCCAAGCTAACTAGGTGTAAGCGTTGTTCTAACCACTGTTTATTGACGATTAACCAATTCGGCAAAGGGCATCGTCATATATCTGGCAATCGTTGCAGTAAGGGTGCAGGGGAAAAACTAAAGAAGAAAGACATACCCAATCTCTTTGATTACTCCTACGAGAGATTGTTTGCTTATAAACCTTTAGAACCATCTAAAGCGAAGCGTGGTCGTATAGGTATCCCCCGAGTTTTGAACATGTATGAAGACTATCCTTTTTGGTTCACCTTCTTTACCGAACTAGGCTTTTCTGTAGAGCTTTCGTCTAGATCGTCAAAGGCGATCTATGAAAAAGGGATGGAAACAATACCGTCAGAATCGGTTTGTTACCCAGGTAAACTTGCCCATGGACATGTCGTAGATTTGGTGGATAAGGGCGTGGATGTCATTTTCTATCCATGCTTAACCCACGAGCAGAGGGAACACAAAGAAGCCGACAACCACTTTAATTGCCCCATAGTGATCTCCTATCCAGAAGTGATTAAGAACAATGTTGGTCAATTGGAGGAACACAATGTCAAGTTCATCTATCCCTTCTTGCCCTTTGACCATAAGGAACGATTGACTGAGCGCTTGACCGAAGAATTGGCAGAACTTGGGATAGAGCCCAGCGAGATCAAAAGTGCGGTGAATCAAGCCTGGGATGAACTTGCTAATTATAGAGCTGACATGCGGCAGAAGGGAGAAGAAACCCTTGCCTATTTGGACGAACATGGTCTGAGGGGAATTGTACTCGCGGGACGTCCTTATCATCTGGATCCCGAAATTAATCATGGGATTCCTGAAATCATTAATGAGCTGGGAATGGCGGTCTTAACTGAGGATTCAGTAGCTCATTTAGGGCAAGTAGGCAGGCCTTTGCGTGTTGTGGATCAGTGGGCCTATCATTCTCGTCTTTATGCTGCCGCGAGTTTCGTTGCCGGTCAGAAAAACCTAGAATTAGTTCAGCTCAACTCCTTTGGTTGCGGATTAGATGCGGTTACCACGGATCAAGTGCAAGAAATCCTGAATGCCCGTTCTAAGATCTATACTTGCCTAAAGATTGATGAAGGGAACAATTTAGGAGCGGCTAGAATTAGGTTGCGCTCTTTAGAGGCGGCTCTATTAGAACGGAAAAAACAAGGCCATGTGCCAAGTGAACCCAAGTCAAGTTATAAACGCAGAGTGTTCACCAAAAAAATGAAGAAAGACCATACCATTATTGTCCCGCAAATGGCACCTATTCATTTTCGGTTCGTGGAAAAGGCCATGCGCCTGTCTGGTTATAATGTAGTGATATGCCCTGCCATGGATAAAGAGGCCGTGGAAGAAGGTCTGAAATATGTTAATAACGATGCTTGCTATCCTGCGATTATTGTTGTTGGCCAATTGCTTAAGGTTCTAAATTCAGGCGAATATGATCCTGATAAGACCACCGTCGTTATGAGTCAAACGGGGGGAGGTTGTCGGGCTACAAACTATATTGGATTTTTGCGCAAGGCCTTAAAAGATGCAGGTTATCCCCAGGTACCAGTACTCTCTTTAAGCATTCAAGGGTTTGAAAAGAACCCGGGCTTTAAGATCACCTTACCCCTGCTTCATAGGGCCATGATTGCTTTGGTTTATGGCGATTTATTGATGAAATGTCTCTATCGGGTCAGACCCTATGAGAAGATTCCCGGATCAGCCAACGCCCTTTACGAGAAATGGGCACGGATTTGTGAAGAGTCCATGCACGAGAATTCGATGAAAAGGTTCAAAGATAACATCATCCAGATTGTAAAAGAGTTTGATGCCTTTGAAACAGTGGAGGAGACCAAGCCAAAGGTGGGCTTGGTAGGTGAGATCTTGGTCAAATATCATCCTACGGCTAACAATGATGTGGTAGGTCTTGTTGAGGCAGAAGGTGCCGAGGCCGTTGTCCCGGAGCTGGTTGATTTCTTCTTGTATTCTCTCTTGGGCTTTGATTTTAAACACAAGTATCTAGCTGGTAGTAGTGTGGAAAGAATCGCTGGCAATGCTCTAATTGAAATCATGGAGCTTTACCGCAAAACCTATCGAACGGCCTTGGCCGCTAGCAAGCGGTTTAGTCCTCCAAAATTGATTCGAGATGTTGCCAGAAACGCCTCGAGAGTGATTTCCTTAGGGCATCAAACTGGGGAAGGATGGTTTCTCACAGGTGAAATGATCGAGCTCATTGAAAGTGGAGTGAAAAACATCGTGTGTATGCAGCCCTTTGCTTGCCTACCAAATCATGTGGTAGGTAAGGGCATGCTCAGGGGGTTAAAGAAGGTTTACCCTGAAAGCAATATTGTGCCAATTGATTATGACCCAGGAGCGAGTGAGGTTAATCAGCTGAACAGGATAAAATTAATGCTTTCCACCGCTTTCTCAGATGCTTTACCTAAGGATTTACAAAGAGAGGAGATGATTTTGTGAAGTATCGTAGATTGGGAAAGTCAGGCCTCAAGGTTAGTGAAATCTCATTAGGTAGTTGGCTAACGTATGGTAAGTCTGTTGAAGATGATACCGCTACGAAAACGATCCGGCGGGCGTATGAACTGGGAATCAACTCGTTTGATTCGGCCAATGTTTATGAGGCTGGGCAAGGCGAAAAGGTCATGGCTAAGGCACTCAGTGTCTTCCCTAGGGAATCATATGTAATCACCACTAAGGCATTCTGGCCCATGGGTGCGGGTGTCAATGACAGAGGTTTATCACGCAAGCATGTGTTTGAACAACTTCATGCTAGTTTAAAGAGGATGCAATTGGACTATGTGGACATTTTCTACTGCCATCGCTATGACCCCGAAGCACCAGTTGTGGAGACACTTCGCACGATTGATGACATGATTAGGCAAGGAAAGGTGCTCTATGCAGGCGTAAGCGAGTGGACAGCGGCCCAAATTGAAGAGGCGGTTGCAGTAGCCGATCGCTACTTGCTCGATCGCATTGTGGTCAATCAACCTGTTTACAATATGATTAACCGTTACATTGAACCAGAGATTATTCCGGTGAGTGAAAAATACGGGATTGGCCAAATTGTCTTTTCTCCTTTGGCCCAAGGGGTTTTAACAGGCAAATATCGCGGTGGTCAGATTCCCGAGGGAACAAGGGCTTCAAATCCAGAGATCAACCAACCGGTGCAGAACCTAATCGCCTCTGGTGTCATGGCTAAAGTTGATGCCTTAGAGGACTTAGCAGGCGAACTTAGAATTCCCTTTGCCAAAATGGCACTAGCTTGGATTTTAAGGAAACCCAATGTGGCCAGTGCTTTAGTCGGGGCTTCCCGTCCTGAGCAGATTGAAGCCAATGTGAAAGCTGTTGAAGTGGAGTTAAGTCAAGATGTGCTAGATAAAATTGATGGAATTTTAAATTAGATATTAGAAAAGAGACGGGCCGCTGATGTGTGACCTGTCTCTTTTTAACGTACTTAAGCTTTTTTTATCTCATCCAGCTCCGCTTGGGTTAGCCCAACTGTCTTTTTAATTAAGTCTTCGTTTAGTCCTCCTGCAAGCATTTCTTAACCAGACGAACCCTCTCTAGCTGAGCCCCTTCTTCTCGACCTTCCTCTCGCGCGGTGTACATGCCGCTACGGTAATCTCGTGCGGCATCTTCTCGAATCTCGTAAAGGCGCTGGGTGTCTTTGTCTGCAGATAGTCTTCCTAAGTCCTCATAAGCTTTTCGGATGTCTTCATCCTGCATTAAGATCGCCTCCCTGTCCTTGTGATTGGTGTCATCACTCAATACCATCATCCAACGTGTCAATGGACAATCAAAATTCAAAGGGTTCTCCTTTAAGCGAGGTAGTTCAATAAAATGGATCTCCAAGGCAGCGGTGAGTACGTCCCCTGTCTCAACTTCGAGCAGCTTGTAGATATTATGGAACTTCGTGCTCGTGGACCGAGAAAAATCCAAGATGTTGATGGCGATAGTTATATTTTCGGCTTTCCCGCCCAAAAACGAAGTGAAACGCTACGTCATTCAGAAGTCGAAATTTCAGCGTTATCGTCCTTTCCTTCCCTGGGCGTGGAAGGTCTTAAATTAATCGTATCATGGAGCGCAAGGGAATGCAATACCCTTGTATGACTATTCAGATATTTCGAGGTGAGCCGGGAATCACGGTAAAAGATGGAGGAGGCATCGCCAGTTCATGGAAGATTAACCTACAGACCCATATAAGACAAGATTTTCCGCCCATTCTGTAACGAATGGCTTTCTATTTCTATGTATAGTTAGAAGGGGGAAGGTGAGTTATGTGAGAGACATGGACAAAATCTACCGCTTACACGCATCATCAGTCTATCGTTTTTTATGTAGCATTACAGCCGACCCCAACTTGGCGGAGGAGTTGACGCAGGAGACCTTTTACCAGGCTACAAAATCCATTCATCGGTATAATGGACGATGCAAATTGTTTGTTTGGCTTTGCCAAATAGGCAAACACCTGTATTTTGATCATTTAAAGCGTGAGAAACGATTCCAACGGTCGGTCAACTGGGAAGGTTTGGAGCAGGCACTTGCAACAAACAGCATCTTTGATTTACCTCAAGATGCTTTGGCTCTTAAGGAACGCCTTGGGGCTTTGAAACGTCAAATTAAGAACCTATCAAACGACCAGCAAGAAGTGGTATTCTTACGCGCGAGTGCAGATTTGAGCTTCCGAGAAATCGGGGAGTTACTCGGTCAAACAGAAAACTGGGCTCGGGTAACATTTTATAGGGCTAAAACAAAATTGCGGGAGGGTGACGACCATGCGTGAACTGCGTGAACGCTGTAGCCTAGTAAGGGATTTGCTTCCACTTTATATAGATGGTTTGGTGGGAGAGGATTCTATCAAGATCATTGAAGCACACCTAGACATATGTGCTAGTTGCAAGGAGCAGTATGAGGCCATGGGTACCAAGGCCAAAATCGAAACAAACAGCCTTCAAGATGTTAAGAGACCCTTCTTAAGGATAAAACGATTCTACATTACCCGGACTCTTTTGGCTGTTTTGGTGCTGACGATCCTGGCTGTACCCGCCTATTTGGGATTCAACGCTTTACGGGGACAGGGGGTTACCTTCACATCGTTTACGGCAGCTAGCTATGCAAATCGAGCGTTTGATGCACTTAAAGATGGTAATTATCCCTTGGCTGCAGAGTACTTTGATGATGATCATTCACAAAACTTCTTGCAGGCCCTAGAATCGCTTGAGGAGGAAGGTATAATCATCACCAATACTTTAGCGCTCTGGCGCACCTTTTCTCACTCAGGAAATCATACCTCAGGTCAGGTCATTGTCCGCATGGAGCATGAAGGCGAAAGCTATGATGTCTATTTTCTTGTTGGCTACCGGGGAAAGAAGATCACGCCCCAGGGGATCATGCATGTTACAAAATCACTTCCAGGTTATAGAATGGCAAATATTCATTGGCGGAGTGAATGGCCAGAGTGGGTCCATGAGCTTAATCATGTCTTGGGATCACAGGATAGCCGCGTAGCTAAGCTTGTGGAAATTTCCATTTTACGCTCGTTGGACGGTGTTACTAGGGGGCAAAAGCTAAATAGTGACCTTTGGCAACTGCCAAGGTTAAATGCGGTGTCTGTGAATGAGTCAGAGGCAGTATTCCTTTACTTTACGACACCTAGCAGCACTGTAACTGGATATTTTGAAGAGAACATATTGCCCGATCTCTACAATGAAGCTCAAGCGAGGGGAATAAGTGTTGTGATGGTTGTTTGGCCTCAGGTCGATAATATTGCCACGTACGCTTCAATGGACTTTCCCGTATTTCTAGGCAATCAAGATTATATCGTCTCTGAAAGTATCAAAGGTTTTCCGACTCTTCGCCTCTACTCTAAGGATCATAAGTTACTTTGGGAGCAATTGGGTCTGCGAGGAAATGAAGAACTAAGCTTCTTCGATCCAGTGTGGGATTTACTAGAATCATAGAATCTGGGCTTTAAGGGAGTTATAATGTTTGTGTCACGGTTTGCGAAGGAAATGACGAACTTTCCTTGAAGTTTACAGAATATGGAACAATGCCTATGTATCCAACAATTCACAACAGGAAAGGCTCTTCCTATCAAGAAATCACCAGGGAGGAATGCCTTTTCAATGTCTTCGTCTACTAAGGGGGTCAAAACATGAACGAACCAATTGTACCAGAACGGCTCCGGAACCAGCAGAAAAAACATAGATCATCTGGTGCCAAGAAGCAATTCAGCCTTATTATTTTCACACTTATAGCCATTGGCCTCATTGCGTATGGAGCCTATTCTTTCTTTATTCCTAAACAAGAAAACTTCGTACTCAGTTTTTATACCTATGCCCAAGTACAGACCCAGGACTTTTTGGAAACCCTCTCCGTAAGAGGTACAATTATTCCGAAACAAGTGGTCTTGATTGAACCGAAGATTGCAGGAGTTATCGAAGAGGTGTTAGTCAACGAGGGGCAAGATGTAGAAGCAGGGGAGCCTCTGATGCGTCTCTATTCTGCAGAAGCCGTTGCTGAGAAAAATGCCGCCGAAACAGAACTCGGAGAAGCTACTGCAAAGCTTGCTCAGTTGGGGATTGATCAAGAATTAGAGATGGAGGCAGAACGGGTCAAGGTGCTTGATGCTAAAGAACAACTGCTTCAAGCCGAAAGTCATCTAGAGCTGCAAGAAATACTCTACGGCTATGGTTCCATTCCCAGAGTTGAATTGGAGAAAGCAGAACAAAACGTAGAAACGGCTAAACGGAGAATTGCTCAAAGCGAGCGAGAATTAGAGCTTTTAATCCGCAAACATGATGCCGATCGGGCTAGCATCTCGAAAACCATCGCCATTAGTGAAGAAAAGTTTGCTAAAGCCCAGGAGAAGATTGATAACTTTACGGTAAAGGCAAACTTTGCCGGACGGATCCTTTCTTTGAAAGTCCCCAATAATCGAATGGTCACAGCTCACCAAGACCTTGGAGAGTTAGCCGATTTAACGAGCCAAGTCGTGGAACTGCAAGTGGCCCCAGGTCAAACCGAACGTTTTGGTGTGGGTACACAAGTAGGTATTAGTTTGGGACAGGCAGAATATCAAGGTGAAGTCTCCTATATTGCTCCCCAAGCCAAACAGGGTACAGATGGGCCAACCGTCTTGGTAAGGGTTGACTTTTTAGAAGAAGTTTCACACTTGCGGCCCAATAGTGCTGTGACAGCAAATATTCATTTGCAGCTTCATCATGATAGTCTCTTTCTGCCTCGTGGCGCTTATCTTACAAGTGGTCAACAACTCTTTGTGTACGTGGTAGATGGTGATCAAGCCCGTAAACGGGATGTGCAGTTTGGTCTTTTGCAAGGAAATGCCGTACAGATTGTCCGAGGTCTTGAGCTAGGGGAAGAAGTGATCATTAGCTCCTATGACGCCTTTCGACATTTAGACGAAATCAAAATCCTGCCTGAAGGAGGGCACGCGTTATGATTAGGTTAGAGGCTATCCGTAAGGAATACTTCATGGGTGATGTAGAGATTAAGGCATTGGACGATATTCATCTAGAAGTCCAGAGAGGGGAGTTTCTATCCATCATGGGCCCTTCTGGATCGGGCAAGTCAACCCTGCTTAATATTCTAGGTGTGTTAGATCAGCCAAGTTCTGGTGCCTATTATTTAGAAGATGTGGATATCACGGCCTTACGGGACAAGGAGTTGGCCAAGATCCGTAATCGTCACTTTGGGTTTATCTTTCAAAGTTACAACCTTTTTCCCGAATTAAGCGCTTTGGAAAATGTAATGGTTCCCCTGATGTACGCAGGAAAACCCAAGTCCGAACGGCGAGAACGGGCAGAAAGTCTCTTGGCCGATGTGGGGATGGGGCATCGCCTAAAACATCTACCAACCCAGCTTTCCGGTGGTGAGCAGCAAAGGGTAGCCATTGCTAGAGCACTAGCCAACAATCCCACTTTAATCTTAGCCGACGAACCCACGGGTAATCTTGCTACGGATCAGGGCGGTGAGATTATGGGAATTCTTCAGACCTTGAACCAAGGCGGAACCACCATTGTGATTGTCACCCATGACCCAAGTATCAGCATGTACGGAAAGCGTTTAGTAAAACTTAGAGATGGTGCCATTGTGGAAGATCAGCTGATTGCCGAAATAAAGAAAGACGCTTAAGGGAGGAATCGAGATGCTAAAAAATAAAGAGTACCCGTTACTACTGGCTCTTGTTTTCTGCCTTGTCCTGGGTTTTTCTACTCCAGGTGTAGCTAAGACGCTGGAGCTTAAGGTTCAAGACGCTATTCTCATTGCCTTAGAACATAACTTGAACTTTCAGATTTCGAATTTAGATTGGCAGGGGGCCAAAGCCAAGCTCGAGAGAGCTCACATTGTAGGCGATGCAGAAATGCTGAGAGAGGCAGAAAAAGAGTGGGTTAAGGCCGATGAAGTTTACGAAGAGAAGAAGCAAGAACTTCAAAACCAAGTTCGGACTAGCTATCAACGGCTATTGGAAAGCGAAAGTATGGTTGAAAATGCCAAGATCGCCAAAAAACGGGCAGAAAGCCAATTAGCCATGGACGAAAACAAGTATAAGGCTGGACTTTTGTCATCACTTGATATTGATCGAGCACAAAATAGCCTTTTCGATGCAACGTATCGCTACGACAAGGCTCTTGTTGATTTAGAAACCCAGCGGATGCAATTTAATGAGATCCTGGGTTTGTCCCTAGACCAAGAGGTAATCCTTAGCGAACGCCTTCTCCTTGATTTCCTTCCTTTCACCTTGAGTCTTGAAACCTGTTATGAGTTAGCTCAAGAGCTAGATTCGGAGGTTCTTTTGGCCAAGGAGAACCTACAGAAAGCTGAAGAAGCGGTGCTGGTGGCCAAAAGCCCCTTTACACCAAGGGTAGAACTTGAACAGGCTTTAGTTAACGAAGAAAAGGCCGAAATTGGGCTCAAACAAGCAGAGCAGGCCCTCTATTTTAGAATTCGGAGTGACTATTACTCCCTGTCCGAACAAGCCCATAGTTTACAGCTAGCCGAAAGAAACATTGAATTAGAGCGACAAGCGCTGAAAGCCGAAGAAAGCAAGTATGCGGCCGGTGTTTTAAGTAATGCGCAGATTGTGGCTCAGCAGGAGAAACTAGCTAGTTTAGAAGCACAGTACAGTGCAAATTTATTGAGTTATAGTCTTGCACGAGTCAAGCTTTTGCAGACCATAGGCATGCAGGATGAATCGGGTGAAATACAATGAAAACAAGCTTGTCCAGAGTTCTAGGAGGTCTTGTGGTCTTTTTTGTGCTTCTTGGGCTCTCCCCTAGGGGTTATGCCGCAGAAATGACAGTAATTACCCTTCAAGAAGCCCTAGAACTAGCCTTTAAACAAAATACTAGCCATGCCCTTTATGTATGGGAACAAGAGATCTCGGATCAACGGGAGGCCCTGAAAAACCATCCTCAAGTGACCACAGAGGTCAAACCAATTGGCGTGGGAAATGGAGCTCTACAAAAACCCGAGGGCAGCGTAAGTTTAAGTATGCCCCTAGGAGAAAAGGTTGATTTAAACGCTAGTGTTTCCATCAAGATGGACACCGAAGGATTAAACGTGGAGCCTACAGGCAGTCTTTCTTTGAATTATGACTTTTTTGCCTTACCCAAGCAGCGAGATTCTTTTCAGGCAGAGAAGGACCTACAGAGACAAGCCAATAGCTTGGTTCTTCAGGTTGTCGATCTACTTTTCCAGGTGAGAAAAGCCATGGATCTTAAAGCGTACGAAGATGCGAATCTACGTTACCTAGAAGCCTCTTTAGAAGCCGCGCGCCTAACGCCCAACTTTGATGATTTGCCACTCAAAAGGGCCTTTCGAGAACAAGTGGCTCGAGTCGCTACTCGGCAAGAAGAACTGGAACAGTTGCAGTTAAAGCTCGCCGCCCTCTTGGGAACTACAGATGTCTATGATCCTACCCTGAAACCCGGGTATTTTGGGTCCAGTCTTAGGGAAGAGGATTTACAAGATGAACTCTTCGCTACAAATACTGCTTTACGTGGTGCCCAAGAAAACTTAGCTAGAGCACAAAGGCAACTAGAACTGGAACGCAAAACGGGGGGCTGGGATCTAAAGGCCACAGGTAGGATCGATCAGGATTTAGACTGGAATGTGGGGCTTACTGCATCCAAAACCCTTTATCCCCGGGCTATTGTCTTAGAAGAATTAGAGCTTGCTGTTGCTACGTATGAGCATGCTCTAGAGGTGCAAGAAAACGCCCTTAAAGAAGAACTGCGTAGAACCTTGCAGGCAATCAAGGCAGCAGAAAAAAGCATAGAGCTCATGGCAGAGCATCTAGGAGAAGCGCGGGAGGACTGGGATTTACGACAGAAGCAATATGAGGCGGGATTAGTGACAGCCCTGCAAGTAGAAGAAACACACTTGAGTTTACACAAGGCAGAACTCGATTATTTTCACGCCCAGTTAGGCTACTCCCGAAGTGTGCTTGATCTTTGGGATTTATGCGGACACGATTTGAACGAACTCATATATCGTCTTATTAGCTAGGGGGTGGTAGCTTGTCTCTTTTTGATCAATTCAAATGGTCGTTGCGCCATTCGAAACGGCAACTCTTGGAATCGGTTCTCGTAATTGTGGCTATCGCCTTAGGGGTGGGTGTCATTATCACTGTCCTTGGTATGTTTTTCTCTATTGGAGATCAGTATCGCGATCTAGAAAGTTCGAATCATTTTCGTACGCTAGAAGTTATCGATAAAACGGAGGCATCGCGTAGGCAAGGTGCACCCTTGACATTGCTTGGAACAAGTTTAGACACCGAAAGCTGGGGCGCAACTCTTGAAGAAATAGCTGAGCTTGAGCAGAACCTTCCATCTACAATGCATGCTTACGTACAAATGGGTTGGGTGGCCACGACTCCCCTTCTACCAGAGGAAGAGGAAAGCGATGAACCAAGGTATTCTTGGTACGATTCGAATCAGATTTTAATCACCGGTACCTTGCCCGCATATTTTGCTTTTCAGGGTGAGCGGTTACAAAGTGGCAACTTCTTTTTGCCTAAAGATGTGCAAGATGAAAGTAGGGTGCTAGTGGTTACGACCAGTCTAGCTCAAGATCTCTTTGGAGATGGAGATCCTTTGGGCCAGATAGTTCCTCTTATTCGTCCTGGTGCTGAGGAAGCATTGCCCTACACAGTGATTGGTGTTTTAGCTCCTCCTGAGGAGGATGCCCATCAATATTACGTCTTTAGGGATGTTCGCACAGCCTATGCTCCCATCTCAGCCTCGCCCTATCATCGTGGGGAAAATATATTTTCTAATCTTTCCATCGGGTTGGATCCAGGTGTTGATATTTCTTCTGCCTTAGAACAGGTTCAAAGTGAAGTTGGGTTAATTTGGGGTGACCGGGTGGCTGTACGCAGTTCTCTGGCTGAATTTAGAGAATCCGAAAAGCAAATGCAACGATATGCTTTCTTAATTGGGATCTTGGCCTCGGTGGGGTTAGTGATTGCCGTGATTAATATCTTGAATTTGATGTTAGCAAGGGTACTAAAAAGGACCAAATCGATTGGGCTTTCGATGGCACTTGGTAGCTCCCGTAATTTGGTCTTTAGACAATTTATGATTGAAGCATTTTCCTTAGGATTACTGGGGTCCATTCTTGGAATTTTGCTTTCCTTTGGCCTAGCTGAAATCTTAAAACATGTTTTAGGAGGCTTTTCAGCAGAAATGTTAGGAGCGAGAATAGTCTCAGGGATTATCTTGGGCTTTGCCATCAGTCTCGTTTTTGGAATCTACCCTGCTTACCTAGGATCACGTACGAATCCAGTCGATGCCTTGCGCACGGACTAGAGGGAGTGAATGAGTTGGAGACTTTAAAGTTTACGCTACGAATTATGAAAAAACGGCCCCTACGCTCCCTTTTAACCATCTTACAGATGGCACTTGGCGTTTGGATTGTGGCCATCATTCTGTCTCTAAACTTCCAAGCAGGCGGTAGCTTAGATGCCATTAATCAGACACTAGGGGATTCTTTAGCTAAGATTTCTGTTTCGAAGGAAGAGCAGTTTGCCGGTGGTGGTGTGGGGATCAGCTCCACTAGCAACCTGCGTTTAAGTGATTTAGAACAGCTTGTGCAAAGTGAGTTTATTGACTCGGCCTTTATCTATCAGGAGCAATGGCAGGTTAATATAATGGTCAACGGTGTTGCCTATAGTGTGTCCCAAGCTGCAGAAACAACCGCCGATTATGCCCAAGGTATGAATCTTGAACTTGCAGAAGGGTATTTTTTCACTGAAGCGGATTTGGAGCAACAAAGTAAAGTTGTCCTAATCTCTGAAATGATTGCTGAGCAGCTTTTTCCAAATCAATCCCCCTTGGGGAAAACGATTGAAATGGGGGATTATGCAGGGGGAAGAACAGAATTTGAGATCATCGGGGTTTATAAACCCCAGTCACTTCTCTTGGAGTTCTTTATTTCCCCAGCCCACCTCATCTTTCCCTTAGGAAGTACCCAACCAGCTTGGTTTTTCGAGGGTGATTATGAACCAACATACATGAACATTGTTATTCGATCTAAACCTGGCCAAGTGTATGAAGCAGTAGCCGATGCCCAAGTGCTTTTGTCGGATCGTTCTTTGGACGAGATGGCAATTAGGGGAGAATACTTCCAGGATTCAAATCGCTATTTTAGTGAACAAATCCGTACGATTACTCTCTTTTTGGGTGCCTTTGCCTTCATTGCCATATTAATTAGCGCTATTGGCATTTTAAGTATTATGTTGGTGAGCGTAGTTGAACGCACACGAGAAATTGGTTTAAGACAAGCTTTAGGAGCTTCAAAAGGAGTAATCATCAGGCAAGTCTTAAACGAGTCCTTTGTGTTTTCAGCCCTTGGTGCTTTCTTTGGACTCGTTGTGGCAGCCTTTACCACGGATCGACTTTTGAATCTGTTACTATATGAGATGATCTATCCTAAGATCAGCAATGTCGGAGGTTTACATCCACAAGCGGCATTACTCTCTTTAGCTTTGGCACTTTTGATGGGGCAAATCTTTGGGTTTTATCCCGCTTTGCAGGCTGCAAAGATGCCCCCAGTAGAAGCTTTGCGAGACAATTAGCATCTAAAAAACGGTTAGCTTGAAGGCGTGTTCTAAGCCTGGGGCTAGCCGTTTGTGATTAGCCAGTGTGATCATGGGATTCATACCTGTTGTGGCCCAGATCTACCGCCTCTATCCATGGCGTGTGCTGAATCGAGGTCAGGGAAACATTCGCCAGCCGATAGTGAACTTAGCGGGAACCGTCGGCATGCTACTTACTATGATATTACTGGTTTTGGCTGGCGGTTTCGCTTGGATAGGAATTGAAAAAGCAGAGGGAGAATTACAACATATCGGAGAACATTTGGTGGCATTAAATCAAGATATTTCTAGTATTCTGCCAAAGACTCGTTTGCAAGCTGCTGATTATTATAGTCTGCAAGAAGCCTTTCCCCATGTGCCTATAACATTTTCCGCTTTAGACGAGTTTACAATCCCCAATGATGGGGGGGATTGTAAATATAGGGTGGTAGAAGCTTTTGGGGATTACTCTATCACTAGCGGTACCAAGCTTGTGGCCGGAACGTGGTGGACTGATGAAAAACCAGGTATGGTTCTAGGTTATGAACTGGCTGAAGAACTTTTCCCTGCAGGCGAAGTAGTGGGTCAAACACTTGAAATCTGGCAGTGAGGAGAAACTCGCGCAGTGGAGGTCGTTGGAGTAGCGGGTGAACAGGTGGGTAGCAGAGTGAGCTGGGTACAATTAGCAGCTGATCAGGCAGCTGTTCCTCCTGGAGTGCTAGCAACTTCTATGGCTGTTAATGCCGTTCACGTATGGGTTGAAAATCTGTCTCTTGCAGAAATTGGTGAATGAGAGACGCATCTCAACCGACGCTATCCGCGACATGCACCTTTTGAAGCAAGTTACGTAGCAGCTCCGGAGTTGCGCTACAAAAGTAGATTGCATGACGAGATTAGGCAATTTTCCTTGGCGGCCGTTTTGATATTTGCATTGACCGTCATTGGTCTGATCATGGTCTTGCATGTATCTATCAGCTCTAAGGTGTATGTATACGCGCTTTTGCGTTCTTTTGGTGCCAGCAAAAAAGACACTTATAAACTAATATTTCGTCATGCAGTGTTACTCACCGGTGTAGTCGGGTTTATCGGTATTGCCTTAGGTTGTTTTGCTCTGAAGTCTTGGACGGCAAGACTAGGTTATTCTTTTGCGTTGCCCATATCATGGTTAAGTCTCTGCATTATTGTTCTTCTGTTTATAGGCTGTATTTTGGGAGTAATTGCAGCGAGATGGGGAACTCGGGTTCAGCCTTATTCTCTATTGAGGAGTGAAGGATAGCTATGATGGAACTACAGAGTGTTAGAAAGTATTTTAGAGAAGGCTTTATTGTCCGAGCTCTTGACGGGATGGATCTATCCATTGAACCGGGAGAATACATTGCCATCACCGGCGCAAGTGGTTCAGGCAAATCTACCTTACTTAGCATTTTGGGGTGTCTAGAGCGACCAACTAGTAGAATTTATACAATCGATAGCCTAGACACAGCCGAGCTGTCTGAACAAGCCATTTCTTCCTTGCGTGCAAGGAACTTCGGATTCGTCTTCCAATCCTTCTATTTATGATCTAGCCGAGAACACCCGTGACTTTAGTCGTAGGATGAATCGGTCTAATAATTTCTTGAACGGTAATGTAGCGGAAACACGCAGATGCCAAGCTTTAAATTAGAATTAAACCTGTATGTTAATCGTTAAAAGATAAAAAAGATATTGCATATGTTATAATAAAGTAGGGTGAGTCAGGTGATGGGAATTAAGCATGGAAGAGGCTATGTGTGCTGTATTCAATACCACATTGTCTGGTGCGCTAAGTATCGTCATAGAGTATTGCTCGGCGATATCGACAAACGGCTAAAGGAAATCCTTGGTAAAATAGCAAAAGATAATGGCTTTAATATTTTGGAGATGGAAACCGACGGCGACCATGTTCATCTTTTGATTGACTGTAGTCCCCAGCATTCAATACCGAGTATCAT
>WPCH01042665.1_pt1 | contig 17378 bp, 21 predicted proteins | sample 5399881 | NCBI WGS metagenome assembly WPCH01 (sample SAMN12869468, study PRJNA574797) | sludge metagenome | isolation source: wastewater treatment of pH5 | place: China:Beijing | collected 2019-05-20
TTTGTCTATCCAATCCATCAGATGAATAAATCCTGCGACTAAAATGACAATTACCAGAATCATTAAATGTGATAATGTGCTTTCTTCCATCATTTAAACCGCCTCCTGTTCCTGTTCTTTCTTCAGTCGGTCTATGATGTAGGCTTGTCCTTTTGGTGTTACGTATGTTGTTGTCCATGTAAAAGGTTCTCCACTCGGCTTCTGTTTAACACCTTGTGCGATTTCAAAGTATCCTTTTTCAACTGCTATCTGAGTTGGTTCAGTAGATCTCTTAAACATTAAGTTCCATTCTCTAAGTTTCGCGAATAACTGACGTTGCCCAATCTTGATATTGTGTTTAGCAGCTAATTTAGCGACTTCGCTCACCTTTAGTGATTTATCCGACTGCATACACGCTTCTGCAAAGGTTACTAATGGTTGTTGCTGTACAATTTGTTGCTGTGCTGCCGCAAGCTTTTCTTTTTCTTCTTTTAATTTAGTGAGAAGACCGATTGCGAAGTCTGGATTTGTTACCGCTTGTTCCAGGACTTGATCTGTCATGTATGCTCCGTGTTTTCTAATAGAAGGAAGCACTTCACTTGTTACCCACTTGCGAAATTCTTTTGCTTTCTGAGTTTCTGATTCGAAAATTAACTCATACAATCCATCTTCGGTAATATACGGTTGTCCATCGTGGACAACTACTGATATATCAGCTTTTTGGATGACTTTCTCGATACGATCTTTTCTAAGGTAAGTTTTACCTTTCGCTACTTTTGTGTATCCTAGTGACCATGCTGCGTTTTCAAGATTGAACATTTCCTTACCGTTTAATTGAATAACTTCTAACGCTCCGAATTCTTGATGGTTGAAAACCTGTAATTGATTCATTTTCTTTCCTCCTCTTCCTGTTCACGTTTCGTGAACGTCCGATTAAAAAATAATAGTTAACTTTTCGTTAACCTTCTACTAGTTCATCCACTGAAACTCCATATAATTTAGATAGTAAACCTAGTCTATATAAGCTCGGTTGTCTCTTACCTGACTCAAGTTGTGAATAAGCAGATTTTGTTGAATATCCAAGATAATCACCTACATAAACCTGACTATAACCACGATTCTTGCGTAACGCTTTGGCTTTTTCTATATTTAATTTCATCTTTATCACCTTTGTTCGTTTCGTTAATTTGATAATATCATGACGTTCACTATTTGTGAACCCCTAAATTTAATTTTATTTAAAAATCTTAAAAAGGTTGTCTTTGAGTGAACTTTTCTGTTACATTTTAAATATATACTATGTATATACTCAGTATATATTTAATGTATAAACGCAAAAGATAATGAATGGTATATGTGATTGTTATAAAGGGGAGAAAACAAATGAACTACCAACTGATTAGCAAGAGGGTTAAAGAAATCAGGACTGAAATACTCAAAATGAGTCAATCTGAATTCATTAGCGCGCTTGGCTTAAAAAGTAAATCAGCAGTTTCTATGTGGGAAAACGAAGAAATGGATAAATGTCCATCAAGAAAAACTTCTTTAGATATAGCAAAACTCGCAAATGTATCTGTAGCTTATGTGCTCGGGGAATCTGATGAAAAGAATCCTGTTACAAGTGCTCAAGACGAATTTGAAGAATTAATAACTCAATTTAGAGAAAAAGACCCGGAAAAACAAAAAGAGATTATGAAGTTATTTAAAGACTTAATGAAAATAACAGGCGATTGATAGCATTAGAAGCTACCGATCGCCTTTTTCATTTTCGATATAATTTCAAGTGATTTTTCATCACCTTTATGCGCTGATTTTATCATCTCTAATAATTGTGACTCAAATTCCGTTACTTCTGACACCACTAAATTTTCTACATTCTTTTTTTCCATCCCCAACATCCTCCAGTATCTTCATAGTAGTTTGTGAATCGATTCACATTCATTGAACTTTACTGTATTTTTTCCCAAAAGTTCAATGACCCCAAAAATGACGAATGACGTCTTCCGCAAGAGAAGACGTCATTCTTATATATCTATAAAATTAAATCCCTGTTCCAGGATCCTCTGCATATAAAATTACGTTTTGTGTTTCTTTAGCAACTTGTTTTGGTTGCTCTTTATTATCAGCTGGAGCGAATAAGAAACCGCCAGCTAATGCTACGCTTGTGATTAGCGATAGTACTTTTTTCATTTAGCATCACCCAACTAAATTATAGCATTTTTGGGACATTATGCCTAGATTTTTCTTCGCTAAATAGGAATAAAAAATATCAGAAGATCGCTCAAATAAATCCAAGGCATCACTTAGTATCTGCGGATCATTCCCCTTCGCTATACCCAGATAAGTTAAACCGAAAGCACTAAGTTTTCCTTTATCTTTAATTACATCTTCTAGTATACTTATTGCCTTTTCACAATTGCCTTTTTGTATTTCTAAATAGGCCATTTCCGCTTCATCTTTAGGTTGAATATTATTGAGATCTACCTTCCAATGTATCTTCAAAAAGTCGATTGTATTCAATATCATATTTTTTCGTTTGAGCATTTGATTGCCAGGTCCATTCGCTATAATACTCGCCGCAGCATTTAAATATCCTAATGATTTATGATAATCAGTAAAAATATACGATTCTCCTAGTACACCGTATGCTGTTGCCTTGAAGATAGGAAATAACATATCCGAGCTTTCATCGTTGATTATTTCATGGCATACACTTCTTAATCTTGGAATCTCATTACACGTTAATAATCCGTAAATAGTAGCTTCTTGTATTTTGAACTTCAAAAACTCCTTAGAGTAGTTATCTTCCAACTCTTCAACCTTCTCATGTAATTCTTCAGAAAGCCGAATCATCGACTTATAGTTTTTCTGATCGTATCTAATATGAAGAAGTACAATACCCTTGAGAATCTCAAATTCAACATTTTTTGATTTAATACACTCTACTTTTTCTTTATAAACCTTTAATAGTCCATCCCCAGATAGATCGCCTTTATAACGTAGATATATTAATCTACATGCCTTTTCCCAATCGTGCTTAATTTTCGTTTCGTTTAACAGTTCCGCTACGGTATCTAATTCCCCGTGCGCTAACAAATAATATACAGCTATCTTTTTATTACCTTGTCTCTTCAAGACGCTAGAATACTTGCGACAAAAACTCCTTCTCGCATTAATATCATCAGGATACACTTCTTTTAAAATTACTCCATACTTATTAAAAACGAGTTGATGTTTCCCTTTTAAGAATCTTGATAACGTAGCACCATCTATGTCGATTCTTTTTACAAGTTGAGTTCTATTGATGTTTTTGCTATCCATATCATCTGATATCTTGCTTAACACTTTTTGCATGAAATTGCTCCCCTTTTTCGGAACAAAAGACACGTTATACCCAGTTTGTTACATTTAAGGAAAACGCGTCACTATATCTAAGATGTGTGTTATAATTATGTATGAGACTTATGACAAGTGTTTTCCCTACTCGCATTAGGGAGGACGGTGTAAGAGTGTTCCAGCACTACTTGCACAGTCATGGGTCTTTTTTACGTCCGTTTATTTTGTTATTTTCATAATATCACATTTTTTCCAAAATTCAGTCGTGCGGTTATCAGAAAAATGTTGAGAAAGTTTTAAAATCGCTATATAACAACATTCCCCACGTGACAAAAAAATAAAAATATACATCGAGAATGAAACGTACGAAGACATCACATGCATATTTTACCACAAAACCGAACTTTTGTTCTAAGAAATTTTACATAGATTCAAAATGAGTCTTTTCATTAATTTTATGTCACAAAATTAATCGTTTTATCCAAATATATACCAACTACTTCTTTCGTTCGCTTATAATTGTCACAGATAAAAAAGGGCGGTGAATAGTCATTGCTTAGCGAACGACTAGTATATTTTCGCAAGAAAAATAAATTAACCCAAAACGATGTTGCTCACCATTTAAATGTTGTTCGTTCAACGTATACCAACTGGGAAGCAGGACGGTCAGAACCTGACGTTTCTACTCTAATCAAGCTTGCCGATCTATATAACATCAGTTTGGATAACTTGGTTGGTAGAGAATACCGAATTCCACCACAAGTCGAGGTCATATTAGATCAAATTTCCGATTTAGATACGGAACCGCAAAAGAAAGCGCTAAATCTCTTAGTGGAATATACATACTTGATAAAAAAGTATTTTATGTAGGCTTCACACTCCTTATTTTAACGCATAAACAGCTTTATACATCAAGATAATACGAATCTATTGTTAAGATTCTAAAACGAAATATGAAGCGTTGCAGCGCTCGATATTTCAAATTAAAGATATTGTATTTGAATCCATAATAAAAGAAATCATTTCCATTTGCTAGAGGTAAAATTTTACATAATTTTACCATATTATCCAAAGAGGGCTGCGGCTCTCTTTTTTTATTTTCATTCGACAAAATATGACAATATACGAATAACTTGTTTGCTACCATGAGATGAGAAATCTTACATTTTAAAAGGGGATATTATATGGCTACTCCAAAATATACTAAAATTGATGAACGTTTCGGTGTTATCGAATACCCAGTTACACTTGCAGAAATGGTTGAAATATCTAAAGAACTTCCGAAAACGGAACGTACGTATTATCAATATGCTTTTGATGCTTTAAAAAAGGTTATGAAATCTAAAGAAGCGATCTACTGTTTTGAAATTGCTAATCCTAAATTAACAAAATTCGGTTTCATTGTTGTCGGAGACCATAATTTATACCTGGTGATGATGAAAGGCGGCTTATTTGGTGGCGCTGAAGCTGAAGTGATTAAATACAAGGATATTAAAAACGTAGACTTCGATATTGCTCCAAATTTATTAGGTTTATCCAATGTGAATACAGGTGTTATTTACTTAGAAATAAAGAAAATGCTTGGAACAAAGAAACGTACAATTAGTAATATTCCTAATTACAATGTTGACGGAGTATTAAAAGCAATTCGTAATAAATTGAAATAATCAATACATATCGGAGGAAATACACATGAAACGTAAATTACTTACCGCATTAACTTGTAGCGCATTACTTATGGGAATGGCTGCTTGTAGCTCAAATGAGAAAACTACGACTGAATCAAAACAATCTGAGCCTACTTACAAAAAAGAAGAGAAAAAAACTAAAGAGAAACTAGCGTTTCAAGATATGACTACAGATCAGTATCTACAAAACTACAATAAGATTAAAGATGAATTAGCTGGTCAAGGTATTCAAATATTACCTTTCAATCTTGAACTTGAAGAAAGCACGAAAACTCATCGTTTTTATTACACAAAAGCTGAAGATTCTACCTCAGAAGCAAAATGGGTAAGTGTGAGATTAAGACGAGATGGTAAAACTATCGATAGTATGCTATATAACGGAGCGCCAGACCTTAACACAATTAAAGCTATGATCAAAGCTACAGGGGTAACATGGTCAGATAAACTAGAAAAAATGGTTGAAGGAAAAGAATCTAATAAAGATAGTGAGAACATGATGGTTGACGGAGTAAGAATCTCTATTTTCGGAAGTCCTACAGATATCAACGTTTCAATTGATGCTCCACCGAGTATTTAGTATAAGCATTAAGTAGCACTCGAAAGGGTGCTTTTATTATTTTAATTTTGGAGGTTATTATGACAAATACAGAACAATACTTGAAACGTGAAACAACAGGACTTCATACACCTGCTGTAACTGAAATAAAAAACTTGGCTGAGTATATAGATTTATTCTCTAGTGGGGAATTTACAAATTATTTATTTAGAGGCGAGCCAACCAATTATGATGAAACTTTCTCTTCAGGATTAAGAAATACAACACCCCCTGGTTATAGATCAGAACAAGGAACTAAAAACGCAAATACCTTTCTTAATATGCAAAAAGAGTTTAAAAAAGAAGTTTGGTACAAATTAACACCTGATGAACGCACTCATTTTTCGGCTTTTTCTCAACATCATGGGATTCCAACAAACCTCATTGATGTAACTACCTCGCCCCTAGTAGCATTATATTTCGCGTGTCAAGATTATAAAAATCCTAAAGATACAAATGAAGAACTGCTGGATGAAGAAAGAGGATTCGTATATTTGTTTAAAGATAAATTTATTGATATTACAAACACTTTAACTAAATTTGAAGATACGAATATACTAGAAATATTTGCATCTAATAATGATGATATATTCTTAGATATGTATGGTGCGTTTTTAAGATTCGAAACAGAACATCCTGAAATATTTTATGAGTGCCTAAAAAAACTACATGCTGATTTTCATGAACATATTAAATTTTTCCCTATGTTATCATACATGCCAATCATAGATGTAGATAAGTTCCCTCATTACGAAGAAGGTCTATATGAAACAAAGTTCTTTGAACCTTGTATGAAGTTGCTAGAATTAGAGAGATTTAAAAAACTAAGTGCAAAGATACAAAATCCTTCTTGGGCGGTATTCACCTACACTGCCTATCTACAAAAAGTATTACAAAGCATACATTACAGAACAGTGAATAAGAACGCATGGTTAAATATACTTCCTAATTTTAAATATGCTCCCATACTAACTTTTGAAAGGGGACGTAACCAACAAGGATTATTTATATATCAAAATTATCTTCAGAGTGGTGAATTTATAAAGAACCCTTATATTGAAGGTATACAAAGAATTGTGCCCGATAAAGTAGTGGTCATTAATAATAAAGAAAAAATTCTTGATGAACTTAATTTTATAGGGATTAATGGAAAATTTATTTATGGTGATTACGACAATATAGCGAAGTATATAACAAGTAAATTCCGATAAAATATAGATTTTTTCACTTTTACGATACATTTATGAAACATTCATATGTTACGTTGTATAAGTCCTTTTTTAAAAATCATTTTCATTCTGTTAAAAAGTCCTAGTCCCCTCTAGGGCTTTTTACGTTTAAAAAAAGAGGTAACGTACTTCTCAATGACTTACATTACTTAACATGGTAAAATAATATTTGGATTGGCGTCCAATACATATTATTAAAATTAAAGTGGTTCAAGTCGGAGGAAGGCACCTTATGGTGTCTTTTCTTTGTAAAAAATCCCCTCCACATAAGAAGGGGGACTACAAAATTTCTATATAAGAACATCATCTTTAATTAAAATTTTTATAGCTTTTTTATTAATCTTTGCAACCTCTTTACTTATCAAGGGTAAATCAAATTCATAATCTTTGAATGTTATTTTTAATTCTTCTTTATCAAAAAACTTAAGATGAGTATCTGGATCTATAGCAAATCTATCTTTAACCCCAATACAAGCATTAGTATATACATCTGATTTAGAACCCCTCGACCAATCAAATAATTTTTCATCAAAATGTTCAAAACAGTTCCTTACTTTTCTAGATTTTAATGGCGAATCATCAGAAACATTTAAAATGTCTCTTAAATATTCTCTGTCGCGATCCTCCTCTTCTTTTCTCACTCTCTCCTCTTCACTCCTTGGAGTTTTAAATGACCCCCATAATAACTTTGCTATATTAGCACTAGAATTCAAAAAAGACTGAGCGTAAAACCAAAAAGCTCCTCCATCTACCTCATATTCTTGATTCAAAGCAGTTTCCATCCCTTGAGTTGCATAAGAAACAAACTCACATTGAAGATTTATTTCCAATAAAAAAGCATGTTTAGTTAATTCGTTCATAAGACCACTCCTTTAAATGATTATAAAAATTTCACATACTACACCTTAATTATAAACACAAACTCCAAAACAAATCATTTTATATCGCCATCCCCCTTATCCTCTAATCAAATAAGTAGTAAATCCCTTATTTATCCCACTATCTTAGTGAGTCATTCCCCCAGATCTTAAACAATCTCAAGTTTTTCATCTTTTCTTCGCAATTATGCTTGACTGAAGGTTTTGAGGGTTTTTATCATGTGGGAACGATTAAGGAACACGGCTGGAAGGCAGATTTATCCCCTACTTTGAAAGACTACAAAAAAAGTAATCAATCAAAATAGATGGATAAGCGTCTTATTTTTGCCATGCGGTCACTTATAAGGTATCCGTATGTATAGACCCTGTTCACTCAGCGATTTTCACCGCATACATCCTTTTTCTATGGCTTGTCCTTGTAATATCGTCCCTACACGACAAACTGAATGTACTCCCTAGCACCGTGATGCTAACGATAACCACCCGAACCTTTTAGAGAATCGTCCCTGGGCAAGTTCTCGCCCTCCCTCACCAGAAGAACAGGATTCCAATGAGGGGTGCTGTTTTTGTAGGCGCATACTCTGTACCCCCTGCACGACCAACAGCTAGCCACGCACGTAACACGTTCCTCCTATATGTATAGCAGCACGGAATTACGGCTTATCAGTTTTTATTTACGTGGTTTCAGGCAATTCCACGCGAACCAAAACAAAAAGGCATCTCCAATTCCTAAATGGCCTGTAGATCCACAAGACTTCTAGGATTAGAGATGCCCGTTATATATCTTTTGGACTATAAATTAATCAAAACTAGTATTTACTAGTTGATATTTATCCAAACAATAGATAAAATGGGTATATCAAAGAAGCCTCGTGAAAAGGCATAGTTGTTTAAGATTAGTGTTAGCGCACTACTTAAACGTAAATACTGTGGGTTAATACAGTTTTTTCTAGTAAGTGTTGGTAGCAATTACTAGACCTAAGTCATTCCCGCTAATGGTTGGCGCCAATAGCACAGGGAGTGGCTTTTTGTTTTGTGTTCATATTCAATTGTCTTTAATTTATCTCGTCAATCTTTATGATCTTCGTTTATGTAAAATATCAAATTGTGTTTTGTTTTGTAGAATGTTGCTTGTTGTGTATTACGTTACAACAAGCTTTTTTATTTGTAAACAGCGAAATGACAACTTAAAACTACGCATAAGTGGAAATGTATACCTACGAAAAAGTGTAAAAGTATACTTTTCTACCATACTTTTAAATTTGGTATACCATTTCTAACTTACGCATAAGTAGAAATGTATACATATAACCTCATATTTACAATTGATTCCTTCTTTAAAATTGCAATTAACCCTTTATTAACGGTATATGTGAACAAGACATATAAATTACGCATAAGTAGAAATGTATACTTTTACACCTTTAAAATCTCCTGTTCTATAAACTACGTATAAGTAGAAATGTAGAAAAGTATACTAAAAAATCTTACGCTTTAGTATACTTTTCTACTCTTTCGATAAATTTGTTGAAAAAATATAAACTTTCCTTCGGTATACTGTTGCGAATATTTTATGTAGATGTTACATTTTACTCAAAGGTATACTTATTCGGAGTTTTATGGAGGAATGTCGAAAATGACTAGACAAGCAACTACATACGTAATCGGTAACTTTAAAGGCGGAGTTGGAAAAACAAAAACAGCTACAATGTTAGCTTATGAAGCAGCTACTGTATTTAACGAGAAATGTCTTTTAGTGGATATGGATCCTCAGGGTAATGCTACAAGAGTACTTGCTAAAACAGGTGACATTGAACAAATAGACAAGTCTATTACAGATGGGTTTTTAAATCAAAATTTAGAGAATGAGATTATCCCAGTTATCGAGAATTTGGATATCATTCCATCTAATACTTCATTTAGAAAGCTTTCGAAAATCCTCTTCGATATGTTCCCAGAGGATGAACTTGCACAAATTACATATTTAAAGAAGTTACTTGAACCATTAAAAGATAAATATGATCGCATCTACATTGATGTACCACCAACAATCAGTGACTACTCAGATAACGCTATGATAGCAGCTGATTATTGTATCATCGTTCTACAAACACAAGAGCTATCTTTAGAAGGTGCTCAAACGTACATCGCTTATATGCAGTTCTTAGCAGAAACATATGATGCAGACCTACAAGTTTTAGGTATTATCCCAATGATGTTACACCAGGGAAAACGAGTGGATAATAAAGTATTACAACAAGCTCAGGAGATGTATGGCGGAAACGTTCTAGATACAATCGTTAGATATCAAGAACGCCTAAAAGTATATGATATCGAAGGGATTCATAAAAACGTTAACGTTAGCGGTAATATTGATATGTGGGATGAAAAAGCACATCAGCTATTCATCGATGTTCTTAGCGAACTTAATGAACATGAAAACTATTTCGCTACTATTAATGCTTAAGGAGGAAGTTCATAATGTCTAAAGCACCATTTCAACCTATAGTCACAAAACCTGGAAACACTTTGAATGACAAAGGTGTACAGATAAAAGGAACTAACGATTTTGGCCGTAATAGTGAGCCTGTTAAAAAACAAGTTATTAAGCCTATTATCAATAAAGGAAAAGTAACAGCTCCTGAGAAGCCTGATCAACGTTTAGTTCCATCTAAAACAGCTAAAATTTCACCCGCTGTTTTATTAAAGCTAAATACACTTAAACCATTTATTAAAGAACAAGAAAGCATGGATAAGGCATCAATTAATAGTATTATCGATATGCTTCTTGAAAGTTATGTAAATACTAAACTAACAACGAGACAATCTGAAGGTTATAAAGGGATGTACAAGCACCTTTATGAAATGCTGGAAAAGAAATAAACAACAAATACAATTTTCCTAGTCTATAGAATGATTCTTAGCATTTTCAATCCTAATGTTAATGGAGATGAATTTCATGGGAGTAATTACAAAAAATGGCGATAATATAATTAATTTCGATTTATTTACAGAAGAGTATGGTTGCATAAAAGTTGAATTTAAGCAAAAAGAAGGGGAAAGGTACTATTTATATGCTTTTCGTAACGATTTATCTGAGTGGGATTTTAATAAAGGCGAATTAATTTTAGTGACCCACAATGAAGATAAAGTTAAAGAGATTTCCTCAAAAGTGCTAACTTTATATGTAGGTGAATTCTTTTGTAAAGAGTGTTTTAGAAAAAAAGATATTGAAAAATTATCTAAGAAAGATAATACGAAATATTGGTGTCATAATTTTTGGAAACAAACCCCGAATCATACTAAAAAATTACTACAAGATGAAATTTTATATTCAATAGATGGTATGGATTGGTCTATGGTAAAAAGTATAACTAATAATGATAAATCTTTTGTTTTCTTTGGAATATGTTCAGATTTTTGCATGACTCGTGAAGAATTCAAAAATAATGATGTAATACAAGAAAAAATAAAGTTGATGGACGACATATGGGAAGAACTAATAACAGAGGAATTAATGAATGGTCCAGAAAGTTTATTAGAAGATATATTATGCGACCATATATTCATCATTGAAGAAGGTATGTCTTTTATAGAAAGACAATATAGAGTTGAAAATGGGATTATTGATATTATAGCAAAGGATGAAAATGGCACTAAATGTATTATTGAATTGAAGACGGTTGATGATGATAAAAGTTTAGTGTGGCAATCTGCTTATTACCCATCCTGTTTCAATGAAGATGTTCGTATGATTACAATTGCTCCCAATTATTCTACTCGAATATATAACGCTCTTAAAAATATAAACAATGTTGAAATGAAAGTTTTCGGCAAAGGTCCAAACGGGAAGCTTGATATAAAAGATTTTGATACAGAAGAGTTTGTTTCGGAAATAACAGAGGAATTGCCAATTATCGTGTGAATGATTAAGCCCTACATATGTAGGGCTTTTTGTATAATCACTCTTAAGTAGAAAAGTAGAAATGTATACTTTTCTACTTTTGCGTAGTTTATTTGAAATCCTTTACCAAAACCGCCACCACGGCTTCTTCTTCTCTTTCGCTGCAGCAACTTCATCCCGAAATTCCTGCATCATTCTCTTCGCTTCCTGCATCTCACGTAGTGTCTTCATAAGGGTTTCATCCCGCGCTTCTAATCGCTTTTCCACTCGCTCATTATGTGCTTCTACACTTGCTTTGATTTCCTCGTTGCTCTGCTTCGCCTGCTCACTCAATCGCTTCTCCATCGCTAACATACTCTGATTCATTTCTTGCGCCATAACGCTGTACTGTTCCTGTAATTGCTGTTTAATGTGGAATGGCACTAAATCCGTTTCCTCAGCCTCTTCTTGAATCAGATCCGGATTAACCTTTTCTATTTGCTGCGCAATCATCTTCGCTGCCTTCTCTAGCGTCATACCGTCATGCTTACTAAGCTCAATTAATTTCTCAATCACCATAATGTCACTGTCTGTGTATTGGCGTCTGCCGCGATTATCCTTCTTCACTGCGAATCCCTCGCGCGACAGTACTTCCATGTACTTTCTAAGGGTGCTATCACTTATTCCTAGTCGTTTGTATACTTCACTAGCAGAATAAACAATTTCGTCCGTCATAACGTCACAACACCTCCTAGTGACAGTATTCCATGATAGCAGAGAAATTCCTGCAAAGAAAAAGCACTACATGTGTAGGACTAAATAGCTTTAGCAATCTCCACAAGCAACCTCATAAACAACGGAATCATTTGAACTACTATATAGCCAATCCCTGCGCGACTGATTAATGAGAATCCCCGTTCCTGGCTACCTACCATAATAAAAAGACCGCCGCATAACGCTACAACGGATGCAATCGGATAGGACACTGCTTTAATCAAGAAGATAACTGGCTCAAATGCATTTACAATACGATTGTATAATTGGCCATCTATATAATTCTTTATTGCCCCATCATTGGACTGCACATCTTTAAATACTTCATTTACATCTGGATTATTCCCATCCGCAAATACATGCGGAATATCTATAATATTGCTGAATATAATAGCACTACCGATTACCAATGAGATGCGCACTGCGACAGGTGCGTATTTTTTTGCTTTCTTTTTGAACAAGCTCCACTTTTTCTTTGCCCCATAGTTACCATCCATAAAATCTTTGATGCTCATTGTCTCAGTTGCCATATGGACCATCTCCCTATTTTTAATGGAAATCAGTAACTGTAAAGATGTTACAATCCAATCCTTCACAAAGCTTTTGCAGGTTCTTTCTGCGATATTCCGTTGTGGTGTACCAAATAAATTTAGGTGGCTTTTCAAATACATTGCATTCAATCAATTTACGATACTTCTGCATCTTGATACGGTTCGCACTCATCTTTTGCTCATGATCCACCTCTACAATGTGATAACGGCCATTATCCATAAATAGCGCATCTGCAATTATAGAAACGATACCTTTTACATTCATTTTCACTTCCTGTTTCCACGTTTTCGGGCATTCATAAGCGATGTAGATGTCATTTCGCATGATGTAGTGGCGGAATTGATTCGAGCGCTTAAGTACCTTTTTGCTCCCAATACGTTCGCGCCCTTCTTTGTTGAGATAATATACTTTCTCGCCATCCCTGAAGCTAGAAACATATTCCTCGAGAGTTTTCATGACACGAGAAGCATTTCTGTCACCACCAAGATCATGAAGTACCTGGATTTGTTTTCTACTAAGAAAGCCGAGTTTCTTCAAGCTCAAGAGTATACTTTCCGTTCTCGCTTCCTTCATGGCTAGTTTTTGCATCTTCATGCTCCTTCCTCGCTCTGATGTTGATGTGTGGCTTTATGATGTTATCAATCTGCTTATTATCGATATAAACCGTCTGTAAGACCTTCTTCTCATTGGTTTGATATATAGCCCTACCTTTTATGTTAGGAAGACTCTCTGCGCCGCCCTCATCTAAAACGGCACGGCTCCCTGCTTCTGTCTGTAATCTGAAACAAACACGAGCGCCAATGTTTTGTCGTAACTGTGACGGCAAGGCTTCATTTGTTGGGTACTGCGTCGCATATACCAAGCGGAATCCCGCTGCCCTGCCACGACGGCCAATATCTACAATGATGTCTCTGCACTCCTGATATGGCGTCATGTCGGCTGCTTCATCCACGATTACAAAATACCGTACTGGATCCCCAGCTTCTTTTATATCTTCGTATCCTTTTTCTAGTAAGTATTCGTTTCTAGCATTCAGCTTATCTTGCAATTCCCTTAGAGTCTCAAGGGCTTCCTCTGGATTCTTCGCAATTGATTCGACTTGATTTAGGAATCGGTATCGGTTGAAAGAGAGACCACCCTTCAAATCGATAAGGAATAGCTTTGTATTTTCTGATTGGTTGCGTACCAAAGATGTAATGATGAGTTTTAGTACATTTGATTTCCCCATATCCGTCATACCGGCAGAGATCATATGAGATAGCTGGTCAAAGTCATGTTTTACCAACCCATCCCTCGTGTAACCAATAGGGACTTCCCATCCCCTACACTGCTTCATCATGTCTTCCTCAAATTTAACGAAATCAGGAATCCCTCTTTCATAAACTCGTATTTTAAGTAACCCATCGTAAGACAGCTCAATTTCCTTTCTAACGAGTTTTTTCTTTTTTATGATGTTTTGTATTTGTTTTAAGATATCTTTTCGCAAACGAAGAGATTTGAAGTCTGCTAGCTTAAAATCGTAAACTTTGCTCTTATGATTTAATCCATCCTCTAAATGCTGCATCTTTTGTTCAAAATCGGAGAAACTAAGTCCCAAAGGAATCCGATACGCATATTCAACTCCCCATTCATTTCTCGTTTTGCGAAGCAGTTGTATAGTCCTGGTCTCTTTTCCTTCTTTTACTTTTAATCCGCAGTTAGCGCAGATCCTTTGAATCTTAGAGGCATCATTTGTTGCTCCTTTTTGATGCATTTTTGATAGAAGGACTACACCACCGACTGCAGCTGAACTTACTAACTCAAATATCAATGTTCAAACACCACCCTTCTTTATGTATTCTGCAAGAATAGTCCCTGAAGATTAGAAGAGATAAAAACAGCTATGAATCGTTGAAAATACTAATTTTGTCATGTCTGAAGCAGCATTCTATGAACGAACTCTATTTGGAATAGGCGAAACGAAGTTTTAAAAGGCTATTAATTCGGAACTGAGAATCGTAATTTGTTTGGTATGGTAAAAAGTATTGTGTACTGTTTGGTCTTTATGTCAGTTTTTTTCTCGCGTTTAAAAAAATGACGAAAAGGGCAAGCTATGTTTGAGGTGATAGGGGTGTTTGGATTAGGAAAAAAACGTAGTAAATTTGGTAAATGGCTAGATAAACAAGGAATTACACAAGGAGAATTAGAAAAAGCAGCTAAGTTAAGTAGAGGTACAATTTCTAAAGTGTGTAACGATAAAGAATACACACCTAAATTTTCGACTATCTCTCAAATAACAAGGGGATTAAAGAAATTAGGGAAAAACATAAATGAAAATGAATTTTGGATGTAGCTTCGCTAAAACCGGTGAGGCTATTTTTATTTTTTTATAAAAATCTCTTCATAAAAGAACGTACATTCGTATATAATAAGAACTAACGTTCTGTTATTTAGGGGGAATAACGGTGTATGACTATTCAATATTGCCAAATCGAATTGTTTTATGTGTAGATCTTCGTTCGTTCTATGCCAGCGTATCGTGCATCAAAATGGGATTAGACCCACTTCATACTAAATTGGCTGTAGTTGGTGATGTTAATAGAAGTGGTTCCATTGTTTTGGCTGCAACTCCACCATTAAAAGCCTTGGGTGTAAAAAAGATGGCGAGGTTGTATGAAATACCACGTCGTAAAGATATCCTTGTGGTAAATCCAATTATGAGTACTTACATAAAATGTTCTAATTTCATTACTAAGTTGGCTCTACAATACGTGCCAATTGAGGATTTCCACCAATATTCCATCGATGAGTTCTTTATGGACATTACGGATAGTATTCATTTGTTTGCTAACGATCCATATGAATTTGCATTGAAATTCAAGCGTGAAATATATGCGAAGACTCGAATCGAATGCACGATAGGAATTGGTCCAAACCCTTTAATGAGCAAGGTTGCCTTAGATGTAGAGGCGAAGAAAACGAAAGATTGCATAGCATACTGGAAGTACGAAGATGTACCCATAAAATTATGGCCAATACGACCACTTAGTAAGTTTTGGGGGATTTCGGGTAAGACAGAAGCAAAGTTAAACCGAAAAGGCATTCACTCAATCGGAGACTTGGCGCAATATCCACTCAAATATTTAAAACAGAGCTTCGGGGTCATTGGCGAAGAACTACACTTACATAGCAACGGCATTGATTTTAGCCGCATATCAGAAAAATACGTTCCGGCGACAACTTCTATTGGTAAAAGCCAAATACTTATGCGTGATTACACCATAGAGGAATTCCCAATTATTCTACTGGAACATATCGAGGAAGTTTGTTATCGAATGCGAAGGCAAAACAAACTAGCTCAAACTATTCATTTTTCTATTGGTTACAGTAAAAATTACGCTGGTGGCTTCAGAAAAACTCACACTATGAACCGACCAACCAATTTAACAATGGATGTTTATAAGATTTGCACATATTTTTTACATGAGTTTTATACTGGGGAACCCATTAGAACCATCAATGTTTCTTTAACTAACTTAATCAATGAAGGTGAAGAACAAATCTCACTATTCGATAATGTAATACAACGAGAAAAAGAAATGAAATTAACTAAAGTAATGGATGAAATACGCACTAAATTTGGTAAGAACAGCATATTACGAGGAATTTCGTATACAAATAGTGCAACAACAAGATACAGAAACACATTGTTAGGGGGACATAAAGCATGAACAACACTAATATGCCAAAAGGAAGAGGAATGGTTAAATGGACTCCATTCGCAGCGATGCCGGAGCAATTCGCAGGTATCCGTGAGATTATTAAAGACAAGGCAAAAGCAGAGCGCCCTTCATTAACCCAGGAAGAACAAGAACGTATTGAGAATATGCTTTTATGTTCGCTACTTTCTGAAGAAGAAATATTGATTACATATTATGAAGATGGTTTTTTACTTACTAGCTATATGACCGTCATTGATATTGATCCGTTGAATAAATCTATAATTTGTACGGATGCATTTTATAATAATATGACGTTGAAATTTATTGATATTATTGATGCGAAATAAATAAGCCGCCAAACAGGCGGCTCTTGTTTTTGTTCATTAAAACTATTCCTTTGTATAGAAGTATTTAAGTCCTTTCGCATCTAACCATGCTGTTGCTCGATCTAGTTCATTACCTTGGCGGTAGTTTGTCTCAAATCTAACTAAACCTTGCTTGTCCCCACCAGAAATGATACGAGATTCGTATCCTAAAGAATCCATCATTACTAACATTTCTGGTACTAACGCTGTCCCAAATTCATACGTAACAACTTTATTAAATTTATTCACTGTGATTGCCACTCCTTGATTGTTATTTGCGCTTCCGCTTACTGTAAAACCGAATACTTTAGCAAATGCTCTTGCATATGCTGCTGCTAATTGATCTAAGAAGCCACCTTCATTAAATTGAGAAAGAAGTTTTACATGCTCCATATTAT
>WPCH01291913.1_pt1 | contig 17349 bp, 16 predicted proteins | sample 5399881 | NCBI WGS metagenome assembly WPCH01 (sample SAMN12869468, study PRJNA574797) | sludge metagenome | isolation source: wastewater treatment of pH5 | place: China:Beijing | collected 2019-05-20
AGTATCCGTGTATAAAATGAGACATTCTTCTTGATACATAGATGCCGCAATTTTCGAAAAAACTACGATACCTATTTTATTATATATATGTAATTCAATGTATATATACTTTGGGATGGGGGCAAAGCTTTATATATTATATACCGGACATCGTGTATACTTTTATTATGTTTAATAACGAAAACCCAATCCGGTCTAACTGAAAATATTTAGTGCGTGAGTTCCCACCAAAATTTACAAACAAAAAATAGGAAAGTTTAGACAGTTGTTAGGCTGTCTCAGGGTGGCTTTTCTTAAAGTCTTCTGTCATCGTTTTGTATTCTTCGTAATACGTGTTTCCTCTCGTTAGAGACTCTGCCGCGTCTTCTATTGTGACTTCTGCTGATGCTGTGTCCCCGGCGTTAATATGATCAAGAGACATGTCTACCCGCTTTGCAAAAGCTCCATAAGAGCCCATCATATCCGCGTATTTCTGTACGGCTGGCTCAAGATCATCATCATAATAATATTGCGCGCTGTCGTAGCTGGAAGTGTCCGCTTCCGTCTCAATGTACTGCGTCAGAGCTTTGATTTGGGTTGGATCTCCGGAATTGCTCAGAACGGATGCAAGCTCATTTGCTGAGGTTGATACATTTAAAGCGTCTGCGCTTGTGGTCTCCATCCACTCCTTAGACTGGTCAGGCTGTTCCCCTGCTTGTTCTCCTGTGTTCTCTGCGCTGTCTGCCGTCTTTTCTTGGGGGGATGATTGACCAGAACATCCAGCAACAAAGACTACAGTAAAAACAACAAGAAAAATTGAGATGGCTTTCTGAACTTTATTCATTTTTCCTACTCCTTTAATGAAATGGAGGAGGGGAACAAGCTCTTTAAACCTTCCGTTTTTTGTTCCGGCTTTCCTCTCTTTCTCAAACTGTTATTACCACAGAGAAATAATGTTTGTGGCTGTCGTGCCTGTTGCATGTACTTTTTTTTAATCTTTCCTGCCGTTGTGTAACATTGAGCCTTTCCGGATAGTTAGGTCTTGAGAGTAAAAGGTCAAACGGTGGCGTTTTTATGTACTCACATGTACACTAATAATCTATAAAAGTTGAGCTGGTGGATTTCCAGCCCGGAGAAAAGGGAGGGAATGAAGAGATTTTATTATGCTGGTGGATAAGATTTAGAATATCCTATCCGTCGGGGTGAGCTTGCTTAATATGTCGGCTCGCATTGCCTCTGTTTGTTCGTGTGTCATGGGTACTGTAGAGTTCATATTCAGGTTTTGGGACTTTACATCTACCTGTGACTGCTTCCCATATCCCATATTATTAAAGCGTCTCTCAAGCATGAATTTAGCTGACTCTACATTACCCATTTTCATAGAGAGTTTGAGCTGTTGCAAGCACTCTGCAAGAAGGTCGGCTTCAGCTTCCTTGAGTGCCGCGTAAAAGCTTACATAAGGCTGTTGCTGTTCATCCCTGCCTTTCCTTATCCATGAGTAAAGGGTATCCTCAGATATCCCAAGGCTGAGAGCTAAAGCGGAGTATGTGAAACCAAGCTTAACATTTTCTTTCATTCGGTCAATTAATTCAGGGGTGCATTTCGTTTTTTTAGTCATGATTAAATAAATTTTAGGTGTTCTGAGTATAAGAATATTATTGAAGAAATAAATTAAGCCGTGACCTATTTTTTATTTTTGTTCGTAAAGGTATAAACTAAATAAAGCCTCATATGGGGGAAAATAGGTGGCCTTGCGCTCGCTATTTATAGTAAAATTTTTGAGTTTACACAGTTGCCCGGAACAACTCAAGGTGAAAAGTTAGGCAGTGTACCCTGCCTGAACCATTAAAAAAAATCGAAATTAATTGATTAAGTGTCTCTCTGCTAACGATTTTAGGGAGTTAAAAATTGTCCTGGCAGAGCTGATCCGGAGGGTAAAAACGGGAGAAAATAATTAAGGCTGTCACGTCCATAATTAATCAAATTCGATGGGAGAAAATAAATCCCGCCACTCCTTGCACAGTCTGACCTGAATACCTTTCCCCTTTGCAAACTCCTTAAAAGAGATTCGCACCGCTTGCTTGTTTTGTTGTTGCTGTAGGCGTGGCGTTATTTGTCTCATGTCCCAGATTTGATTTACTTATCCTTAAGTTAACCTTCTAAAGTTTTTAAGAATCAGGTAACAATCAGGTAAAAATCAATAGCAGACTCAGACGAATCAGGTAAATCAGGTAAATTAAAAAAAGTATGGATTAAAATTTTGTTGCTCTTTACCTGATTTGGTTTAGGAATCACGGTCTTAAGTCCTAACTACTAAAACATTACTTATACTATTTATTTACTGAAATTAAATCGGGAGTTTCCCGATAAGCCTACGGTACTGATTTGTCGCCTGTTGCACTTTATTGAGGTAATGTGCACTTCCAACGGTTGCAGATGCCCTGCCTTGAATGAAATCAGCTACGCTTTCTGTAATCCCTTCTTTAATCATGATGTTTAAATGCCATTTTCGAATGGTTTTTGCAGTCACACGTCCGCTTCTGATGTCTTTCATGACGCTACAATATGACTTGAGACTGCATAGTTTCCTTAGTTCAGGAATATATGAAGTAGGGAAAAATAGATGAAATGTCTTCTTTGTACCGCTTGATAAATAAGAAGTTGGATAGTGGGCAACTTCACCCTCAATAACTATATTGCGTTCATCGAAGTTTTCAAGCATTCGATGGATATGAGTTAAGCGGTTTCCCGAATAAACCAATAGACTATATATAGGTTTCATCTCTTCGGGACATTCTTCATATCCTTTCTTGATTTCCTCATCATTTACGTAAATTTCAACTACACCTGATTTTTTAATCTTTACGAAGCGTCTCCATTTCTCAAGGCTATAACCGCATACATCATCGATTTCTTTATCTTCAAAGTAATTGAATAAATTGCGTAACCCTCTTTCTTCTTTGTCTTTTAGTATAATATCTCTAAATTGTATTGGTTTGATTATTATTTGATTTTCAAAGAATCTGATTAAGGCATTAAGATAGTCTCTTTTAGTAGTTTTCGATACATTTTTATAGTGTAACCAATCTTCAAAAGAATTTTTATGTTTGAACCAGATATCATTGAGTATAGAGCTTTTACATTTGCTTTCTTGTAGAGGGTCTGTTATCGAGGAATGAGTACTTATTGGGTTGCAATTTAATGGGTTTATTTGGTCTCCAACTAAAGGCTTAATAAGGTCGCATTTGTCAAATACAGCCTTTACACGGCGGGGATCCTGAGTTCGAATCTCAGCGGGCCCACTTTTATCATTTCTCTTCTGAATCTGGTTTATCAGATTAATAAAGGTTTTTTTTCTCTCTTTTTCAGTCCTTTTTCTGCCGAAACAGGGTAGTTTTCTTATATGAAGGGTCATTAATCTTTATCTTGTCCACAAAAACTTCAGGTTAAATTTTTTCTTTTTCAAACTTAATACTTTATATAATACTGATATCGTTATATAGAAAGGAGAACGATAAAGAATTAGAATCTTTGTTACCTACAAAAAGATACGCTTTAATATATTTTGAAAGCGTTAATCCTTACAAAGATCACTTCAAATCACAGTGGGGGAGGAGTTAGTATTGAAGAGAAGAAGCAGGACAGATATTGCAGTAGATATTTTAAGAGTGGCGATGAACGGGGCAAAGAAAACACATATTGTTTATGAAGTAAATCTGAACTTTAACATTGCTCAGAAGTATCTGGAAATGTTGAAAGAAAAAGAGCTTATCAGGCATGAAAACGGTGTTTTTATCACGACTGATAAGGGAAAAGTTTTCCAGGAAATGGCTAAAGAACTTAAGCTATAAGCATATTTTTTTCTTTAACTTAACTTTTTTTATTCTTTTTTAATTTTAATTCTTTTTTTGACCAGGTTATCGGCTCAATTTTTCTACTTTTTTCCTTTTCATAAGTACAGTATACAGAGTCCTTAAATTGCCCTTTTTTCTTTTTCAAGATTATATACTTTAAATTATTGTATTTTTTCAGGCTCTGGATCTCTGAATTTTACTTATTCTCTCTTTATTTGTCGAGCTTAATGGTAAAATCAGGCTGAAAATCAGATCAGATAAATTTCAGGATCAGAAACAATCCTGCACTCTGGTGATATATGGCAGTTAATTAAAATATCTTTAATTATAATTATATTAGTTCAGTAATACTTCTTCTAAACATTTTTACTCCCCCGTATATATAACTGCTTTTAGAAACATATATATTATGGCGATAAAGGCACTTTTTTTGAACTGCACACTTAAAAAATCGCCACAGATATCGAACACCCATGCTCTGATTGATAAGGCTGTGGCTATTTTTAAAGAACTTGGTGTTGGTAGTGAAGTCATACGGGTTGTTGACTACAATATAGCTTTCGGGGTTTCTTCGGATGAAGGAAACGGGGATGAATGGCCTTTCATACTTGAAAAAATAAAAGATTGCAATATTCTGGTTATAGCTACCCCTATCTGGTTTGGAGTACTTTCTTCTGTAGCCAAAATGGTGATCGAAAGGCTGGATGGGACATATATGGAAGGAGATCCAGAAACCGGGCAGTATCCTTTATACGGAAAGGTTGCAGGGGTCATGGTTACGGGAAATGAAGACGGGGCACATGATGTATGTTCTACCATACTTTACAGCCTCACGCACCTCGGATGTACCGTGCCTCCCAATGCGGACTGCTACTGGGTTGGAGATGCAGGTCCGGGTCCCAGCTATATAGAAGCAGGAGGGGAAAGACACCTTTATACTAATCGGACAGCGAGGTACATGGCGCATAACCTTACTTATTTCGCAAAGCTTCTGAAAGAAAACCCTATTCCAACCAGCCTGAAAAAGCTTGATGAGGAGGCAAAAAGAGTAAGTAATAAGGGCTAAAACTGCCCTGAAAGCACCAGATTAATCTTCACTATTTTACAAGTTTTGCTGGGCAGCATTTTACTGATCGAGATGGAGGGGAGTATTTGACTGAGGGGGATAAATCCACTATAAAACTTAAGGTTGCAGAAGCCGATCAACGCGATGTGGGAAAAGGAATTGTCCGGATTGACGAGAAATTCCGGGAGAAACTGGGACTGAAACCTTTTGATGTTGTGGAAATCAGAGGTGGAAAATCAACTTCTGCTCTGATAGGGCGTCCGTATCCCAGTGATTCCGGGCTTGATATTGTCCGCATGGACGGGCTTATCCGTATGAATGCAAAGACCAGCATAGGGGAATATGTGGACATCCGCAAAGCTGATTGGAAAGAAGCAAAGAGTGTGACTCTTGCGCCTGTAGCCAAGGGCATGCAGATCTACGCTCCCAGTGAGACCCTCAAAGCCGTATTCATGAACCGCACGGTTTCAAAAGGGGACTTTATCTCTACCACAAGCCTTCGGAGGTCGCGGGAAAGGGAAACTTTCGGCAAGGGGGTAATGTTCGAGGATTTCTTTCAGGACTTCTTCGGACAGGGTTTTGGGCAATCTTTCGGTCTTGGGGAAATAAAACTTCAGGTTGTATCCACCTCTCCGTCCGGGATAGTAAAGATTACGGACATGACGCAGGTGGAACTTCTGCCGGAAGCAACGGAAATAACTCCTGAGCAAAACATTCCAACTGTAATGTACGAAGACCTGGGCGGGCTTAAAGACGCCATTGGCAGGGTCAGGGAAATGATAGAGCTGCCTCTGAAACACCCCGAGCTCTTTGACAGGCTCGGAATCGACGCTCCCAAGGGAGTGCTGCTTCATGGCCCTCCCGGGACGGGCAAAACTATGCTTGCAAAAGCCGTTGCTAATGAATCGGATGCTTATTTCATTTCAATTAACGGCCCCGAGATCATGTCAAAATACTATGGGGAATCCGAGAGGGCAATAAGGGAGATCTTTGAGGACGCAGAAAAGAATGCTCCTGCGATTATCTTCCTGGACGAAATTGATTCTATTGCCCCTAAAAGGGCTGAGGTCACGGGTGAAGTTGAACGGAGGGTGGTCGCCCAGCTTCTTTCCCTTATGGACGGGCTTAAAGCCCGCAAGAATGTGATTGTTATAGGGTCTACCAACCGCCCTGAAGCCATAGATATCGCACTCCGCCGTCCTGGAAGGTTTGACCGGGAGATTGAGCTCAGAGTTCCGGACACGGAAGGCAGGCTTGAGATTTTCCAGATTCATACAAGAGGGATGCCCCTTGCGGACAACGTAAATCTTATGGATTTTGCCCAGATAACCTACGGTTTTGTGGGGGCAGACATTGCTGCACTGTGCCGGGAAGCAGCCATGAGTGCTCTGAGGCGTATTTTGCCGAAAATCAACCTCAACGAGCCTGAAATCCCGGGTGAGATCCTCGATTCCCTTCAGGTAACAAGGGAAGACTTTGAAAATGCCCTGAAAGATGTCCAGCCGTCTGCCATACGAGAGATCCTGATAGAGGTCCCCAATATTGGCTGGGATGACGTGGGAGGGCTTGGAGGGGTAAAAGAGCTCCTGAAAGAGGCTGTGGAATGGCCGTTGAAGAGTCCAGAGTCTTACAGGAATATAGGGGTTGAGGCTCCTAAAGGCGTGCTCTTATACGGTCCTCCGGGTACCGGGAAAACCCTCCTTGCAAAAGCTATTGCCCACGAGTCCGATGCTAACTTCATCACAGCCAAAGGAAGTGATCTTCTTTCCAAATGGTACGGTGAGTCTGAAAAAAGGATTGCTGAGGTATTTACGCGCGCAAGACAGGTCGCCCCGTCTATAATTTTCCTTGATGAACTCGATTCCCTTGCACCGGTCCGCGGGGCTTCCACAGGTGAGCCTCAGGTAACAGCAAGAATCCTTAACCAGCTTCTCTCGGAAATGGACGGGCTTGAAGAGCTAAGGGCTGTTGTGGTAATCGGGGCAACCAACCGTCCTGATATGATAGACCCTGCCCTTCTCAGGCCTGGGCGTTTTGATGAGCTGATTCTTGTTCCTGTCCCTGATGAGGGGGCACGCAGGGAGATTTTCAGGGTGCATACCGAGAATATGGCTCTTGCAGAAGACGTTGATATTGAAAAACTTGTTTCTCTTACAGACCAGTATACGGGTGCGGATATTGCAGCTGTATGCAAAAAGGCGGGAAGGTATGCCCTGCGTGAAGATCTGCATGCAAAAAGCGTCAGACAAAAACACTTCCTTCAGGCAATTGAAGAGACAGGGCCTTCGGTCACCCCGGACACAATGAAATATTACCAGGCAATAAGAGGAGAGCTGAGAAAAAGAAAATCGAAGGAAATAGAGAGCCCTTACTATATCTGAGTACAGATAATGGGTTATACCTGCATTCATATTGCAGATCGTACACGAATTCGTATGGCAGGTTATACCTGCATTCATATTGCAGATTGTACCTGAATTCTTATGGCAGGTTATATCTGAATTTGTATGGCAGGTTTTGTCTGAATTCATATTGCCGATTGTATCTGAATACGGGTGAAAAGGCTCAAGGGGAAAATTCTGTTTTTATTTCCTTCTTTGAATTTTTTGTTATTTTCCTGTCTCTGCCTGCTCATCGGTTTATTTTGTTTGACTTTAGTTACTTCTATTGTCCCTTCATGTTTATATGTATATATACACGTATAAATATAAATATGTATTTATATTCATGTTTCTATTTAGATTTATATTTCTATTTATATTTCAACTCTCTATTTTTTATCTTCAATAAAGATTTTTTATCCTCCAGACTCTTTTTTATCTTTGCATCATAAATTCTCTAATAATGTCTTCATGCTATTTTTGTTAAAACATGGTTATTTTTTAATTAAATTTATTATTGACAACCTGTTACAGATAGCAATTCCGGATCAGAATTAAGGGCCTGCGGAAGCAATTTATATATAAACTTTTAAAATTATGTTAACCAATGGCATTAAATATAATAATTACTATCGGTAATATATATGCTGCTTCCAACACCCGAAGATCTTAAAAAAAGAAGAAATGAACTCGGGCTTACCCAGAGCGATCTGGCTAAAAGAGCAGGTGTAAGCCAGCCACTTATAGCCCGCATAGAATCTGGAGACGTAGACCCGAGACTCTCAACGGTCAGGAAAATTCTTGATGCTTTTGAGGAAGCTGAAAAGGAAAGGCAGATTCTTATAAGGGACCTTATGCACTCCCCTGTCCTTCATGTTTCGCCTGAAGACTCGGTAGAAGAAGTGGTTAACCTTATGCATGTTCATGGTTTTTCACAGATTCCCGTGCTTGACAGGGGTATACCTGTTGGGAGTGTTTCTGAAGACATGATTGTAAGGCTGATGGGCGAGAGCAAGAAAAAACCAATCTCTCAGTTGAAAGTTTCAGGGATAATGGGGGAGTCATTCCCTACAGTATCTCCCGGAATATCTATTTCAGTAGTTTCGCATATACTCGAAGGAAATCCTGCTGTACTTGTGGTAGAAAAAGGAACCGTCGTGGGAGTTGTAACAAAACACGACGTGATGAAGCTCCTTCAGGGTCAATGAGTTAATTTCTTTTTCTTTTTTCATGAGTTCAGGAGTTGAGTTTGAGCAGGGAAACACATAAGTTATATACTAGGATTCAATTAAACCTGAATCCTTAGTTTAATTCAGTGCTTGACCTGTCTGAAATGATCAAATTATCATAATATGTGTGGTTCAGAGGTATGAAAGATTTCCAGCCTTTCTAACACACTGGATCTGATGGAAATATTACCCTGAATTATTTCGGGATTGCATGATTGAAAATTACAGGTTCACTAAGTTTTCCCAATAAAAAACAAACAAAATTGTGAGTTAATCTTTGAAAAAGTGTGGAGCATTAAAAATATGGATCTGGAAGATACCCTTCTGATGATGCCTGGTCCCGTATCTGTTGCACCCAGAGTGCTCAGGGCGATGTCAAAACCGATGATCAATCACCGGAGTGCCGAATTTGCCGGAATTTATACTGATTGCAGGGGAATTCTTGCAGATGTTTTCCAGACAAAAAATGACATTTTCTTACTCAGTGGCTCCGGGACTGCAGGAATGGAAGCTGCTGTCGGGTCTGTAGCCGGAAGCGGGGAAAAAGTCATTGCCATAGAAAACGGAAAATTCGGAGAGCGCTTTAAAGACCTTGCAGCTCTTTATGCTGAAGTAGTGCCGCTGGAATTTGAATGGGGCCTTCCTGTTGACCTCGAAAAGGTTAAGGAGAAGCTCGAAGAAGGGGCAAAAGCCATTACCCTTGTCCACAATGAGACCTCTGCAGGCATTATGAACCCTGCTGCAGAAATCGGCAAACTTGCTAAAAAATACGATGCCCTTTTTATAATGGACGGTGTAACCTCTCTTGGGGGAGATGAAGTCAAAGTCGATGAATGGGGTGTTGACATTGCAATCGTAGGCTCACAGAAATGCTTTGCAGCTCCACCGGGAATGGCAGCCGTTTCAGTAAGCGAAAAAGCCTTTGAGGCTATGAACTGCATGAAGAAGAGGCTCTACTATAATGACCTCAAAGCATATAAAAAGAGCGGGGACAAACCCAGGCCGGAAACACCTTACACACCTGCGATTCCTCTTTTCTATGCACTTCAGGAAGCCCTTCACATCGTAAAAGAAGAGGGAATGGAAGCCAGAATCAAAAGGCACAGGACCCTTTCAGAAGCTGTAAGGGCAGCAGCTGGTGCATTGAATATAGAGATGTTCCCTCAGCTCAATGAGTACAGCCAGTACTCCAACACAATCACAGCATTGAAATCCCCTGCAGGGATTGACGGAGAAGATATCAAAAATGATATGAAGAAGCGCGGCGTAATCATCGCTGGCGGGCAGGAACGCTTGAAGAGCAAGATTTTCAGGATTGGAAACATGGGTAATGTAACTGCAAGGGACGTTCTATCCACTATCCAGCAGCTGGAAATCGTGCTTCATAAGCACGGTTATATTGACAGCGTGGGAGCAGGTACTGAAGCTGCAACACGCGTTATTGACAGGCTATGAGAGGATTTTAAAAATTCTCCATGCCAGAGTTTATAAACGTTTCAGGAATACCAGAAGAACATATCTTAAATTCCGATCGGATTCACATGCCTACAATAGGGATTGCAGATACAACGTTTGCGCGCTATAATATGGGGCGTGCAGCAATTGACGAGATACAGAAAAATGTATCCGCACAGATTAAAAGAGTAACCGTACCCGGCATAAAGGACCTTCCGGTAGCAGCCAAAAAGCTTATCGAAGAAGAAGGCTGCGACATAGTAATGGCCCTTGGCATGCCTGGCGGCAAAGAAAAAGACAAAATGTGCGCTCATGAAGCTTCTCAGGGTCTTATTATGGCCCAGCTCATGACCAATACCCATATTATTGAGGTCTTTGTCCATGAGGATGAAGGAAAAGATGAGAAAGAACTCGCATTTCTGATGGACAGGCGGACCCGCGAACATGCTTTAAATGTGATAAAACTGCTCTTCAAGCCGGAAAAACTGGTCAGGGAAGCCGGCACCGGTCAAAGACAGGGGTTTGAAGATGCAGGCCCTTTAAGAATGTGATGTGACTTTAGTAACTTTAAATTAAAAACAAGACTGGAGACCTTATTCGATGACTATCAGCCTAGGATTTGTTGTAGCTGAATTTAACAGGGATCTTACCTATCAGATGGAGCTGCTTGGAAGAGAGCATGCAGAGTTCCTTGGGGCAACAGTTAAAGAGACTATTCTCGTGCCCGGGGTCTTTGATATGCCTCTTGCAATCAAAAAGCTCTGCCAGAGGGAAGATATTGATGCAGTGGTTACCATAGGGTCGGTAATCGAAGGCGAAACCGACCATGACCAGGTGGTTATGCAGCATGCCGCAAGAAAGATTATGGATCTTTCCCTTGAGTTCAACAAGCCGGTAACTCTTGGAATCCCCGGCCCGGGTATGACCAGGATGGCCGCACATGAACGTGTCGACTATGCCAAAAGGGCTGTCGAAGCTGCGGTAAAGCTGGTGCGGCGGCTGTGAAATTCTTTAACGTCTGATAAGCTAGCAAAATGTAATAAACCAGGACCATCCCTATGACATCCGCAAGGCTTAAGCGTGTAGAAGAATCCGCAACGATCAGGATCTCCAATATTGCAACCAGAATGATTAAAGAGGGTACAGACGTTATCAACTTTAGCCTTGGCGAACCTGATTTCGATACCCCGAAAAATATCTGCGATGCCGCAGCAAAGGCTATGTATGAGGGAAAAACCCATTATGCCCCTTCTGCAGGCATTCCGGAACTGAGATCTGCTATTGCCGAAAAACTGAGGACTGAGAACCATCTGGATGTGAGTGAAAAAGATGTGCTGGTCACTCCGGGTGCAAAGCAGGGGATTTTCGAAATAATGATGGGTTCCCTCGACGACGGGGATCAGGCCCTCCTCTTTGATCCTGCATGGGTAACTTATGATGCCTGCATCCGTTTTGCAGGGGCAGATACGGTTTGGGTTCCCACAGTTCCTGAGAAAGGTTTCCTGCCTGACAATTTTGCCGAATACATAAATGATAAAACAAAACTCATTGTTGTAAACAGCCCCGGCAACCCGACAGGCGGCGTATTCGGGAAAAAGACCCTTCAGTGCATTGCCGATATAGCAATTGACCATGACCTTCTGGTAGTCTCGGACGAGATCTATGAGAAAATCATCTATGACAGGGAACACATCAGCATCGGCAGCTTCGATGGGATGCAGGAGAGGACCATTACTGTAAACGGTTTTTCCAAAGCATACGCAATGACCGGCTGGAGGCTCGGATACCTGACAGCCCCTCCTGAGATTTTCAAGCTACTGCAGAAGATCCAGTCGCACTCCGTAAGCAGCGCTACCACCTTTGTCCAGTACGGCGGGCTTGAAGCCCTTCAGGGACCTCAGGAAGGGGTCAAGGCAATGGTAGACCGCTTTAAAATGCGCAGGGACATCCTTATTGACGGGCTGAATAAAATGGGGCTGGAATGCAAGAAGCCGGATGGTGCTTTTTACGCCTTTGCCAATGTAAGCGATTATGGAAACGGGACTGAAGTTGCTGAAAAGCTCCTGAAAGAAGCTCATGTGGCAGTAACTCCCGGAATCGCTTTCGGGTCTTCGGGCGAGGACTTTATCCGGATTTCCTATGCAACGTCCATTGATAGAATTCGTGAAGCCCTTGACAGGCTTGAAAAAGTGTTTGCATAAAACAGCAGGCGGTATGGGTAAGTTTACCCGTACCGTTTAAGGACTTCTTTTATAATTGTGCCGGTACTGCAAAGGGGGCATTCTTTTGAAAGCGGGATCCTTACTACTTTTGCAGGAAGCCCTCTTTTTGTAAGTTCTTTTTCCAGAATCTCTGTGTCAAAACGCTGGTCATAGCCCAGAGCAATGATGTCCGGTTTGATCTCCCTGAGAGGTTCGAACATGTCCTTTTCACTGCCAAGAATGGCTTTATTTACCGCTTTGAGTGCATCTACCATCTCAAGCCGCTGTTCCTCGGGAATCACTGGTTTCGGCTTATGGGTCACATTGGAATCCCTGGCAATAATGACAAAGAGCTCGTCTCCGAGAGCCTTCGCCTGGGCGAGGAAATAAACATGTCCCGGATGGAGAATATCAAAAGTTCCGGTAGCCAATACACGCGTCAATAAATCACCTGGACTCGGGTAATATCCTGCAAGCATAAGAAACTTACTGAAAATAACTTCATTTCCCTGCAGGTAAGAATTCCATGTTATACAGCCTGTAGATAATGTGGACAGTCGTTGATTTTTCCGAAAATAACCTTAAACCTGATGAACCTTCGATTACCACAAGTAATATATATTGTTTGTAAATATGACTAATAATTATTAAATGGAAACCTGACAGCAATAGCCTGAAGCCAGATAATGCAATGTCGGAATTTCCGGGTTATTATAGAGCTGCTTGTTACCCCCGGGATTATCACAAGTAATATATAATTCTGGCAAAAATTACCATCTAGATAAGTTTATAGCAAGAGGAAACCCGTATGGTAAAAAAATCAATTCATGAGATTAATAAAAAAATTGAAGATGGGAGCGTCAATGTAGTCACAGCCGAAGAAATGGTTGGAATTGTTGAAGACCTCGGCGTGGAAAGTGCTGCGAAAGAAGTGGATGTGGTGACAACAGGCACTTTCGGAGCCATGTGCTCATCAGGTTTGATGCTCAATCTGGGTCATTCAGAACCCCCGATTAAAATTCAGAAATTATGGTTCAATAATGTTGAGGCGTACAGCGGGATTGCTGCTGTTGATGCTTACCTCGGAGCTGCCCAGATCTCGGACACACGCGGGATTCAGTATGGAGGAGCACACGTTATTGAAGACCTTCTCAGGGGAAAAGAAATCAATGTTCATGCAACTTCCTACGGGACAGACTGCTACCCGAGAAAAGTGCTTGATACGGCGATCACCCTTGAAGACTTAAACGAAGCCGTTCTTCTCAACCCCAGGAACGCATACCAGAAATACAACGCTGCAACAAACAGTTCTAAAAGGATCCTGAATACTTATATGGGTGAGCTTCTGCCCAACTTCGGAAACGTCACTTATTCCGGAGCAGGAGTGCTTTCTCCCCTGTCAAACGACCCGGGATATGAAACTATAGGAACAGGCACAAGGATTTTTCTTGGAGGTGCGCAGGGTTATGTCATAGGCAACGGGACTCAGCATTCCCCATCCGGAAGTTTTGGAACCCTCATGCTTAAAGGGAACCTTAAGGAAATGAGCCCTGATTATTTAAGAGCCGCCTCTTTTGCAGGTTACGGGACAACCCTTTACATGGGAATCGGGATTCCTATTCCTATCCTGAATGAAAAGCTTGCAGCTGCAACTGCAGTACGTGACGAGGACATCACCACCAGTGTGCTTGACTATGCTATCGGAAGCAGGGACAAGCCTGTGGTCAGGCAGGTAAATTATGCCGAACTCAGATCTGGATCTGTGCAGATTGAAGGAAAGGATGTTCCAACATCTTCCCTTTCAAGCTTCAAGAACGCCAGAAAGATTGCAAATGAGCTGAAGGAATGGGTAAAACACGGAAAGTTCTTTGTCAGCATGCCTGTGGAAAAGCTTTGCAGTGAAGGCTCGGCAAAGCCCATGAAGCAGACTCAGGCAGTGCCTCTTGTAAAAGACGTTATGTCCGATTTCATCGTCACTATCAAAAAGGATCAGACTGTCCAGGACGCTGCAAAGAAAATCTGGGAGAACTCTTTCAACCACCTTGCAGTAGTTTCGGATACCGGTGAACTTGTAGGGATCCTCACAGCCTGGGATATCTCAAAGGCAGTCGCGGAAAACATTTTCGATTCCGTAGAAAGCGTTATGACGAAAAAGGTCCTTACCTGCGCCCCTAACGAACCTGTGGACCTTGCAGCCCGCAGGCTTGACCGCTACGGAGTTTCAGCAATGCCGGTGATTGATGCGCAGAAGAAAGTACTCGGGATTATCACAAGCGACAATATAAGCAAGCTCTTTGCAAGGAGGTACTGAGCATGAAAATAAAGATCTGCATCCCTACTGAAAGGATACATAACCCAATTATCTCCGAGTCCATCATAGAAACAGGGATCCTGCTTAATATTATGGTCGCAAACATTGACTCAACTTACGGAGAACTCATTGCAGACGTTAAAGATTCCAGGTTCGATAAAATTAAAAATGCTCTCGAGTCGAGAGGGGCAATCGTTGCAATTCTTGACCGGCCCATCCACAGGGACGAGGAAGAATGTGTTGAATGCGGAGCCTGCATTTCTGTCTGCCCTATGAATGTTTATGCCTTTGATGAGGACTGGAGCCTCTGCGTGGACGAAAAGAAATGTATCCAGTGCGGCATGTGCATCAAGATGTGCCCGCACGGGGCTTTAAAGCTGGGAGAATGAAAAACTGAGCCCCAGTTTTTTCATTTCTCTCCTTTTCATTTTTTATTTCCCGTTTATGTCCTTTTTTCTTTTTCTCCTTGTAGTTTCTTTTATTTCCCTCTTTGTGCCTCTTTTTTCCTTTCTCTTTTTTTTCAGCTTTCTATCCAGTTCATAAAATTCAGATAAGGGTATATGAGTGTATACCAATTTCTATTTCGAAACTCCCATTATTTATAGATTGAAACAAATAATTATAATGTACAGTAAGATGATAACGTAGGATGATAACAGGATAAAGTCATCTCTGCCAGAAGTGTGTGCGGTCTGAAGCATCTTCTTCCAGAACTGCATTTTAAAACTTATCAGCGACCTCCTTAAAAACAGGTTTTTTCTCTATATTTTTTTCATTATGGGAGATAAAAAGTGGAGGTAATTTTCACGAAGAAAACGAATTTGTGAAATGGCTTTGAAATCCTTGAAAGGGGGAATAATAATATGAAAATCCTCGTGCTTTATTCAGGCGAACTGGGAAAAAAAGTTATCCAGAATCTGGTGAACTCATCAAGTTTCTGTGTGTCCTGTGGTGAGCTCTGCAACCACTGTCGTCAGGCAAGGAAATCTTATGCGAACCTGATCGTAGGAATCCATGAGTTTGCAGATGACCTTCCGGCATTTATTGAAGAGCCTGCCCAGTATATGCCTCCGAATCTTCCTGAATGTGATCTGATCCTTGCAATAGGCATACACCCCGACCTGTTTGCAGCCATTCCCGAAGTTGTGCAGAAAACGGGGGCAAAAGCCGTAATTGCACCGTCCGAGGACTCAAAGAAGACTCCTGCCGGCGTCCTTGAGCAGCTCAGAAAAGAACTCGAAGCCATGGGTATCGAATTTGAGGCTCCAAAACCTTTCTGTGCTCTTGATAAGACCGGAAAGCCGGTAATAGACTCTTTCGTGGACCTCGGTTTCGGAAGGCCTGTACTGAGGATAGAGATGAGCCCTGACGGAAAAATGTTCATAGGAGCGGGTGTACTCAGGGACGCACCCTGCGGCTCAACCTGGTTTGTCGCAAAAAAACTCGGCTGGACCGATGTTTCGGGATATAAAGAAACCATCTCAGGCGCCCACCATTCTTACCCCTGCACAGCAAGCATGGACAAAGATCCCCAGATCGGAGATACCATCCTGCACAAAGCCGGATATATCATCAGGGAGGCTGTGGAAGAAGGCATGGAATGCGCAAAAAAGGAGAAAGAAAAGTTTTCGACAGCCTGCAGTGATGAAGCCCAGGCTCTGGCTTTTGAAAATTAAACCGGAAACGATGAAGGCACTCCTTCCCGTGCCTTCCCTTCTTTTACCGGGCAAAAAGCTTCCGGCGAATTAAATAAACATTCACCTGAGTTCTGTATAAAACGTTCACGTGCGTCAGGTATAAACGTTCACGTTCGAGACGCCTTTTTCATTTTTTTCCTGGGAATTAATTTCTTCGCAGGGCTGTACCACCACAAACCCTTCTCCTCTGAAGACCATCTGGGCGGATTCCCCTGTGCTTCTTCCTACAATAGTTTTCAGGGAGATATCGCTTTTTATTTCCGGCTCCATGTTCCCTGTCCAGGCAACTGTGGCGCCAGGGTCGGTGAATAGAGGGCGCTCTCCGGTCACTCTGAAGACCAGGGGCTCATTGTGAGTGGTAATGGCGAATACGCCGGTTCCCTCAAGTTTTACATTGTAAATCTCTTTTTCCGTTATCCCTGAAAGCTTTCTAATCATCCTGATGTCCCAGCTAATGGAGTCTTCAATGGTGAGGATATCATTGAAGTTTACGCAGATCGAGTTATTTTCAAGTTTCAGAATTGAGACTTTCTTTCCTCTATCTGCAAGGAAAAGCTTTCCCACCCCTTCGGCTTTTATAAAACTGACACCTTCTCCTGCAAGGGATATCTTTACCTTTCTGCTAATCCCGTGTTCGAGAGCTTCTTCCCGTGTAAACTTTATGTTTCCGGTATATGCCACCATGGATCCTATCCTGGTCCATACCGCACCTCTAAGATTCGCTCGCAGCAGATGGTCCCGTTCAAGTTCAAAATTTTCCTGCCCAGGGGCTCTTTCTCCCATACTTTTGATAAAATCTTCCAATAAGTAGCAGCCCATCTTTTTACCTCTGGGTATATTTTTATTTTTTTATTATTGTCTAAATGTTTAATAGTTTCCAATAAATATAAATAAGTATTCCTGTGTTTTTTAATCTCAGGCAACCTTAGCAATTTAAGCAAGCTTCCTGTTATTTATATAATGCAAAACAATTGTATAATGTAAGATCTGGTTTTCCAGTTTTAGTTTCAGGAGGCAAACCATGAAACCAAAGATCGACTCCACAAGTTTTGGTTCAATTACTGTAGAAGGAGAGGCTTTTGATTATGATATTATTATCCGGCTTGACGGCAGGGTAGAAAAAAGGGAAAAAATGCTTTCGAAAGAAAAGTATGGGACTTCCCATAAGGTCTCTCT
>WPCH01174993.1_pt1 | contig 17322 bp, 14 predicted proteins | sample 5399881 | NCBI WGS metagenome assembly WPCH01 (sample SAMN12869468, study PRJNA574797) | sludge metagenome | isolation source: wastewater treatment of pH5 | place: China:Beijing | collected 2019-05-20
GCCCCACCATCAGCCACCAGCGCAGCCGACCGCTCTCGATGCCGGCGGCACGCAGGCGCCCGCCGTCGGGGTCATCGAGCCACAGCGCCGCTGCCACCGGCAGCGCACGCTGAGCCCAGGCCAGCCAGTCGCGGTCAGCGCTTTCGGGGGCGCCGGCCAGCTGCCAGCGCTGGCCATGGGCCAGGGGGATGCGCGCCCAGTAGGCGGTATCGGCACGCCAGTCGACCTCGCCGACCAGCGCGGGCGCCACCAGCAGCGTCGCCTCCCAGGCCACCGGCAGCGGCGCCAGGGCCACGGCGCCATGCTTTGACTCGGGCTGGCCGGAGACGGGATCGAGGTGGGCCTCCAGCAGGCGCCCCACTCGGGCATTGGCGCTGAAGCTGTCGCTCCAGTGCATGGGCGCGAACACCTCGCCACGGCGCTGCCCCTTGGCGAGCCGCACCCGCCCCACATAGTCGCCCCCGGCGCCACGCAGCCGCGCCAGCTGCTGGTCGCTGACCCCAAGTCTCGCGGCATCGTCGGGATGGACCTCGATAAAGGGCTCGGCGCGGTGGTTCATCAGCCGCGGCGCCCGGGCGGACCGGGTCATGGTGTGCCACTGGTCGCGGATACGCCCGGTATTGAGGCGCAGCGGCCGCGCCGCGGAGAGCCTCTGCTCGGGGGCTCGCGGGCGCACCGCCACCAGCCGGGCCAGGCCGTCCGGGGTGGCGAAGCGGCCCTCCTCGAAGAGCCGCGCTGTGCCGTGCGGCGCCGCGGCATTGACCGGCCACTGGGTGGGCGACAGGGCGTCATAGGCGGCGCGGTCGAGCCCGGCCAGCCCGGAGATATCGAACAGCCGCTCCCCCGGGGTGCCGGGAAGGTTCTCGAAGCCGGAGAGCCGGGCGTGCTCGTCGAAGATCTCCGCCGGGTGCGCGTAGGCGAAGGCCTCACCGTAGCCCAGCCGGCGGGCCACCTCGCAGATGATCCACCAGTCGTGGCGCGCCTCCCCCGGCGGCTGCAGCAGGCCGCGCTGGCGGGAGATGCGCCGCTCGGAGTTGGTCACGGTGCCGTCCTTCTCCGACCAGGAGGATGCCGGCAGCACGATGTCGGCGTACGCCAGCAGGTCGGTGTCGGCGACGCACTCGGAGACGATCACCAGCGGGCACTGCTCGAGCGCTGCCCGTACCCGGTCGGCACGGGGCAGGCTCACCGCCGGATTGGTGGCCATGATCCACACCGCCTGCACCTCGCCGCGCTCGATCGCCTCGAACAGCGCCACCGCCTTGTGGCCGGGGGCCTCGGGGAGGGTCGGCGTGAGCGAGGGCGTCGACCAGAAGCGGGTGACTCGATCGCGAGCCCCGGCGCTGTCGTAGTCCATGTGAGCGGCCAGCTGGTTAGCCAGCCCGCCCACTTCGCGGCCGCCCATGGCGTTGGGCTGGCCGGTAATGGAGAAGGGCCCGGCGCCGGGCAGGCCGAGCTTGCCGCCGGCCAGGTGGCAGTTGATGATGGCATTGCCCTTGTCGGTGCCGCTGCTCGACTGGTTGACGCCCTGGGAGTAGAGGGTCACCACGTGCAGCTGGCTGGCGAACCAGTAGTAGAAGGTCTCCAGGCGCTCCGGGTCGATGTCGCAGTCGGCGGCCACCGCGGCCACCGAGACGTCGTCTTCCCGGGCCGCGGCCAGCGCCTCCTCGAGGCCCAGGGTGTGGCGCGCCAGATAGACTCGGTCCAGCCGACCCTTGTCGGCCATCCAGGCCAGCAGGCCGTTGAACAGCCGAGCGTCGCTGCCGGGGCGAAGGCCCAGGTAGAGGTCGGCGATCTCGCAGCTGTCGGTGACCCTGGGATCGATCACCACCACCCGCATCAGCGGATTGCGGGCCTTGGCCACCTTGAGGCGCTGGTAGAGCACCGGATGGTTCCAGGCCAGGTTGGAGCCCACCAGCACCACCAGCTCGGCCTCTTCCAGATCCTCGTAGCTACAGGGCACGGCGTCGGCGCCGAAGCTGCGCTTGTAGGCGGCCACCGCCGAGGCCATGCAGAGCCGCGAGTTGGTGTCCAGGTGAGGGGTGCCGAGGAAGCCCTTGAACAGCTTGTTGGCGACGTAGTAGTCCTCGGTGAGCAGCTGGCCGGAGAGGTAGGCCGCCACCGCCCCGTCGCCGTGTTCCCGCCGGGTGGCCGCCAGCCGCTCGGCCACGGTGGCAAGGGCCGTCTCCCAATCCACCTCCACGCCGTCGACCCGGGGCCGGGTGAGACGGCCGTGATCGCCCAGTGTCTCGTGCAGGGCCGAGCCCTTGACGCAGAGCCGGCCGTGGTTGGCGGGGTGGCCGCTATCTCCCTCGATGGCGGTGATGCGCTGGCCGTCCAGCGTCGCCCTGATGCCGCAGCCAACGCCGCAGTAAGGGCAGGTCGTGGTGATATGGCGGGTGATGTGACGCATGACAGTCTCCGATGTTCATGAGCTTCCACTGGCCCTTAACGCAAACGCCCGCCACCATCCGGCGAACCGGAAAGTGGCGGGCGTCGTTGCCCCGGGGCATCCGCCTGTTGACCCAGCGGATAGCGCATTCTGTGCCATCAGCCCATGCAACCAAGATGCCAACTACGCAGTCAGGATGCCAGAGCGCTGCCAGCAGCCCGTGGCAGATCGGCGCCTCCCCCCTGCATTCGAGCGGCTCCCTGGACGGTGGCGGGCGCCGGGAGACGCTCCTACCTTTTATGGCGCATCGGCGAGGGGTTATGGCGCACCGGCGGGGGGCTGCTGCAAATCGGTGCATAACGGCCTCGCCCTGCACCACCGCGGCGAACCCCCGACGGCGCAGCGGCCGAGCCAGCCGACTCCCACATGTATGTAGCCAGCTGATTTAACGTCTTATTTTTCCAATAACAGGCAAGCTGGCGAGCTTCTTGGTTATTCGTAAGTGGCAGCGGTCAACGTGGATCGCCGACCAACCATCATTCAGGCAAGGGCGCCTCGCACCCGTCTCTCACCAGACGCGGTCGAGGCGCCCTTTGCGTTTTCATATTCCCGGAGGAGAACGCCATGCCCGCGACCTCTCACTCTGCCGTGACGGACCATCTGGTCATCATCGGCAACGGCATGGCCGGCCACCGCCTGGTGGAGGCCCTGGCTGGCAAACCGGGCCGCCCGGCGCACATCACCGTGATCGGCGACGAGCCGGAGCCGGCCTACAACCGTATCCTGCTCTCCCCGCTGCTGGCCGGCGAGATGGCACGCGAGGCCCTGACCCTGCATGACGGCGACTGGTACGCCGAGCAGGGCATCGAGCTGATCCTAGGCGAGCGGGTCACCGACATCGACCGCGCCGCACGGCGCCTGACCACCGATGCCGGCCGCACCCTCGACTACGACCGCCTGGTGCTGGCCACCGGCTCCCGCCCGGCCCGCCCCCCGGTGCCGGGGCTCGAGCTGCCCGGCGTGGAGGTGTTTCGCGACCTCCGCGACGCCGAGGCCCTGATGCGCTTCGGCCAGCATCGGGCCGACGAGGGCGGCAACGCCGTGGTGATCGGCGGCGGCCTGCTGGGCCTGGAGGCCGCCGAGGGGCTACGTAAACGAGGACAGGGCGGCCTGCGGGTGAGCCTGCTGCAGCGCGACGGCCGCCTGATGAATCGCCAGCTCGACCTCACCGCCGCCCGGCTGCTCGAAAACGCGCTGCGCGGTCGCGGGCTCGACATCCACACCGACGCCCGGCTCGAGCGCCTGGAGCCTGACGACCAGGGCCGGGTGTGCGCCGCCCTGCTGACCGACGGCACCCGCCTGCCTGCCAGCTGCGTGGTGGTGGCCATCGGCATCGTGCCCAACGCCGAGTTGGGCCGCGTCGCCGGGCTCACCGTCGAGCGCGGCATCGTGGTCGACGCCTGGCTCACCACCAGCGACCCGGCCATTCACGCCCTGGGCGAGTGCTGCGAGTTCGAGGGCCAGACCTTCGGCCTGGTGGAGCCCATCTGGCGCCAGGTCGAGGTGCTCGCCGCCCATCTAGCCGGCGAGACGGTGGCGGGCTATGTCGACACCCCCTGCGCCACCAAGCTCAAGGTCAGCGGCGTTGCGCTCTACGCCTTCGGGCCCACCGAGCCCGAGGCGGGCCACGAGGTGCTCGCCTATCACGACCCCCAGCAGGGCGACTACCGCCGCCTGCTGCTGAAAGACGGCCGCCTGGAGGGCGCCGTGCTCTACGGCGACACCGCCGCCGGCCCCTGGTACTTCGAGCAGGCCCTGGCCGGACGCGACCTCAGCGCCGGGCGCGCCGCGCTGCTGCTCGGCGCCGCCGACGCCCGGGTGCGGCTCGACGCCGCCGCCGACACTGCCACTGACTCACCGCACAGCCCCGCGAAGGAGGCCGCATGAACACGCCCGCTAAACCGCAACTGATCATCATCGGCAACGGCATGGTCGGCCACTACCTGGTCGAGCAGCTGGTCGAGCGCGGCGCCACCGAGCGCTATCGGATCACCGTATTCGGCGAGGAGCGCCACCTGGCCTACGACCGGGTGCACCTCTCCGAGTACTTCAGCGGGCGCGACGCCGACTCGCTCGCCCTCTCCACCCGCGACTACTACGCCGAACACGGCATCGCGCTGCGCCTTTCCGAGGCGGTGGTCGCCATCGACCGCAACAAAGGCGAAGTGGTCACCGACCAGGGGCGCACCCCCTACGACCGCCTGGTGCTGGCTACCGGCTCCACCCCCTTCGTGCCGCCGATTCCCGGCAACGAGCGGGAGGGCTGCCTGGTCTACCGCACCCTGGAGGACCTCGACGCCATCCGCGCGGCCGCCGAGACCGCCACCACCGGCGTAGTGGTGGGCGGCGGCCTGCTCGGCCTGGAGGCGGCGGGCGCCCTGCGCGGGCTCAACCTCGACACCGCCGTGGTGGAGTTCGCTCCGCGCCTGATGCCGATGCAGGTGGACAGCGAAGGCGGCGAGCTCTTGCGCGAGAAGATCGAAGCCATGGGCGTACAGGTGCTCACCGACCGCGCCACCCAGGCGATCGTCGACGGCGAGGCCAGCCGCCACCGCATGGTGTTCCAGGACGACAAGGTGCTGGAGACCGACCTGATCGTCTTCTCCGCCGGCATTCGCCCCCGGGACGAGCTGGCCCGGGACAGCGGTCTGACGCTCGGCGAGCGCGGCGGCGTGGTGATCGACGACCGCTGCCTGACCAGCGACCCGGCGATTCTCGCCGTGGGCGAGGTGGCGCTGTGGCAGGGCAGCATCTTCGGCCTGGTGGCCCCCGGCTACCAGATGGCCAAGGCCGCCGCCGCCACCCTGCTGGAGGGCGATGAGCCCTTCAAGGGCGCCGACATGAGCACCAAGCTCAAGCTGATGGGCGTGGACGTGGGCGCCATCGGCGACGCCCACGGCGACCGCACCCCCGGCGCGCGCCAGTTCCGCTTCCTCGATCCCATCAAGCAGCAGTACCGCAAGCTGGTGGTCTCCAGCGACGGCAGGCGCCTGGTGGGCGCCATGCTGGTGGGCGACAACAGCGTCTACGACACCCTCCTGCAGTACTACGCCAACCGCATCGAGCTGCCCAAGGACCCGGCCTCGCTGATCCTGCCGGCCGGCGGCGACGCCGCCCCCGCCCTGGGGCCGGACGCCCTGCCCGACACCGCCATGATCTGCTCCTGCCACAACGTCACCAAGGGGGGCGTCTGCGCCGCCATCGACGGCGGCGCCGTGGACCTCGGTGCCGTGAAGGGCTCCACCCGCGCCAGCACCGGCTGCGGCGGCTGCGCCGCCCTGCTCAAGACCCTGGTGGATCACGAACTGGAGAGCCGCGGCGTGGAGGTCGACAAGTCGATCTGCGAGCACTTCTCCCATACTCGCCAGGAGCTCTACGACATCGTCCGGGTGGAGGGCATCAAGACCTTCAGCGAGCTGATGGAGAAGCACGGCAACGACGACACCCACGGCCTCGGCTGCGATATCTGCAAGCCGGCGGCGGCCTCGATACTCGCCTCCTGTTTCAACGAGCCGATCACCGACGCGGCCCATATCCCGCTGCAGGACACCAACGACACCTTCATGGCCAACATGCAGAAGAACGGCACCTACTCCGTCGTTCCCCGCGTGCCGGGCGGCGAGATCACCCCCGACAAGCTGGTGGTGCTGGGCCAGGTGGCGCAGAGGTACGGCCTCTACACCAAGGTGACCGGCGGCCAACGCATCGACCTCTTCGGCGCCCGCCTGGAGGACCTGCCGGCGATCTGGGGCGAGCTGATCGAGGCCGGCTTCGAGACCGGTCACGCCTACGGCAAGTCGCTGCGCACGGTGAAGTCCTGCGTGGGCAGCACCTGGTGCCGCTACGGCGTGCAGGACAGCGTGGGCATGGCGATCCGGCTCGAGCACCGCTACAAGGGCCTGCGCGCGCCGCACAAGATCAAGTTCGGGGTGTCCGGCTGCACCCGAGAGTGCGCCGAGGCTCAGAGCAAGGACATCGGCGTGATCGCCACCGAGAACGGCTGGAACCTCTACGTCTGCGGCAACGGCGGCATGCGCCCGCGCCATGCCGAGCTGTTCGCCACCGACCTCGACGACGCAGCGCTCTACCGCACCATCGACCGCTTCCTGATGTTCTACATCCGCACCGCCGACCGCCTGCAGCGCACCTCGGTATGGCGCGAGAACCTGGAAGGCGGCCTGGACTACCTCAAGGAGGTGATCCTCGAGGACAGCTTAGGGATAGGCGAGGAGCTGGAGCGCCAGATGCAGACCGTCATCGACGCCTACGAGTGCGAATGGGCGGGAGCCATCAGCGACCCGGAGAAGCTCAAGCGCTTCAGAAGCTTCGTCAACGACGCCCGCCCGGACCCGGACATCATCACTACCACCGAACGCGGCCAGTTCCGCCCTGCCTGATCGATCAATCCGGCATTCGCGCGCTAAAGCGCCCTCCCACAAGGCGTTTCCCCCCCCGCGGTGGGGGAATCCTGTGGGAGGCCGGCTCCGCCGGGCGATTGGCGCCGTCAGGCGACCTTTGTCGACCGAACCAGGAGTTTTTTCATGACCACCGCTACCGCAGCAGCCAAGACCATGACCCAGACCTGGCAACCCCTCTGCACCCGCGCCGACCTGGTGCCCTACTCCGGCGTCGCCGCCCGGGTGGAAACCCCGGAAGGCCCCGCACAAGTCGCCGTTTTCTACCTGCCCGGCCACGCCCAGGAACTCTACGCCATCGACCACCACGACCCCTTCTCCAGCGCCAACGTCATCGCCCGCGGCATCGTCGGAGACATCAAGGGCCAGCCGGTGGTCGCCTCGCCGCTCTACAAGCAGCACTTCCGCCTGGAAGACGGCCAGTGCCTGGAGGACGAAGCCGTCACGCTGCGCACCTGGCAGGTGAGCTTCAAGGGCGATGAGGTGTGGATCGAGGCGTGAGGATTCGGTCTTCTGGAAAGAAAAAAGCCGCCGACGCATGAAAAGCGTCGGCGGATTTGGGTAAGCCCACCCGCATTGGCTCTCCTGGCCGCCATTGCCGACGATGGCATTCCAGTAGCGATCCGTCTCCTCCTGGTCTTCGGTCGCCACCTGAAACGAGAACGCTTCGCTATGCTGGAAGGCAGGCCCGCCGTTCAGCCCGAGGCACGCCACGCCCAGCACGGTGAACTCGACCGTCAAGACGCTCCCCTCCTCCCCCGCTGGGTAATCCCCAGGGGCCCGGTGCACCGCGTCGAGCGATGAGTCGGGGAAGGTCTCCGCATAAAATCGTGCGGCTTGCTCGGCGGCGCCATCGTACCAAAGGCAGATCGTGTTCTTTGCCATGTTCTTCATGATCAGCTCCCTTCTGTGGGTGATTGCTGTGGGTGACAATCTAATGTCGAACGGAGCTGCCCGAAATCGACAGGGGTGGTTAACGCCCGGCTTTGGGGCGGACTTGTAGCCGCGCAGTGATCTTACCCAGCATTGGTGGACACCGATCTAAGCGATCATTCGGGCCTCGAAGACCTCTGGGCTGATCATCCCAATCGCACTGTGCCGGCGCTGCCGGTTGTAGTCCAGTTCAATGTACTCGAACACCTGCCGTCGCATGGCCTCCCGCGTTTCGAATCGCTCACCATGGATGGCCTCGACCTTGAGGCTGTGAAAGAAGCTCTCGGCACAGGCATTGTCGTAGCAGTTACCCTTGGCGCTCATGCTGCACTGGAGCTCGTGGCGGGTCAGCAGCGACTGATACAGCGTCGAACAATACTGACTGCCGCGATCGGAGTGAACTATCACGCCCTTGGGCATCTTGCGGCTCCACAGGGCCATCTGCAGGGCATCGCCCACCAGGTCGGCGGTCATCCGCTCGCTCATTGCCCAGCCGATGACCTTGCGCGAGTACAAGTCGATCAGCACCGCTAGATAGAGCCAGCCTTCACCCGTCGCGAGGTAGGTAATGTCGCCAACCCATTTTTGGTTGGGTGCCTCCGCAGCAAAGTCCTGTTTCAGGAGGTTGGGCGCCACGGGCAGCCCATGCCGTGAGTTCGTGGTGGCCTTGTACTTACGAGCCGCCTTGGCCCGCAGATTCTGGCGCCGAAGGCTTGCCGCCACGGTATTGCGGCAGATGGCGACCCCGGCATCGTTCAGGTCGTGGGTCAGCCTGGGGGCGCCTGAGCGCCCCTTTTTCTGCTGAAAGGCCAGTGCCACACGCTGGTCGGTGATGACCTGCTGGCGGCGCCGCGGTGACGGTTTGCCATCGCGCTGTCGCCAAGCGTAGTAGCCGCTACGTGCCACACCGAGGACAGCGCACATTCGCTGGATACTGAATGCCTGATGGTGCTGCTGGATGAAGGCGTACTTCACTTCAGGCTCTTCGCAAAGTACACCGCGGCCTTTTTTGTTATGGCCAGTTCCTCTGACATTTCAGCGAGTTGCCGCTTCAGCCGGGCGTTTTCATCAGCCAGTGACTGCTCGCGCTCGGAGGTGTTCTTCTTCTGTTGGGCCTTGGCGCGCCACTGATAGAGTTGGCTGGGCTGCAGGCCCAGCTCACGGGCGGCAGCGGCAGTGCCCACTCGGTCAGCGAGGGCAAGAGCTTCCTCGCGGTAGGCGTCGGAGTAACGGGCACGGGTCTTCTTCATCGGGGTAGCTTGCTTGGCCATGGGTCACCTCGTTGAGTGTACTACCTTCACGGGGTGTCCACTGTTGCTGGGCAAGATCACAGCGGCGAAAAGGCCGTCCCAGCCCCGAAGGGGCGACAACAGCCGATTGTTATACCTTTTTAGAGAAAACACGTTTAAGCCACGATGGGACTTTCTTTAAGTCGACACCAACCCCCATGAAGTTTGGCTGTAAGAGCAAGGGGTCTTCATTTTTAGAACTCAGAGATTTTAGCCGTTGCAGCTCAATATCTTTTTTAGCCCATTCCATTAGCTCTATTTGCACTCGGCCATACATCGGGCCGGAGTCAACAAGCTTTTGATGCCAGGGGTACTTAATGTCGGCAGCCGTAAGCCTTATATAAGAATATCTATCTGGCTCATCTTCACTAAATGGACGACGATAAAAGAAGTTCTCGCACTTCCTCAAAACCAAACCGAAATGCTCTAATTTTTCAGTATCAAAGCCTTCTGGTATGACAGGGCTTTCATATTCGAAGTACAGAAAATACTTATCTTCTGGGAAGTAGAACAAGTCATGAACTAGGTTGTAGAGGTCTTCCTCTTTAATCAAGGACTCCCTATAAATAACATGCTCTGGTGGTAGCATTGTCATTTCTGAAGGTGGCGGCAAACTGTCTGGCCATTTTGGAATTTCCTTGCTGTCAGTATCACTCATAAACACACTCTAAGGTATAACGTTTGCAGCAGGGGCGCGACGTCAGGAGCGTCCCTTGCCTGCACTGGTTATGCCTTTGATCTGATTAGCTCTGCTATTTCAGAAGCAATCTCTTCAATCGTGTGGGTGGCGGTACTTCGGGCCACTTTATCAGCCAATGATGGACTGAAGTCCACAACTTGCTGCTTAGTTATGTTGTGCCATATCGGAAGAAGTATCTGTTCGCCTGACACTGTGCGCGTGACAATCCCATCCAGTTCGTAATTCGTCCAACCCTTGTTAATGAACTCGGGGGATAAGACTACTAGGCCAACGCGACTATTTGCCAATCCTCTGTCAATTTTTTGTCTAAGACTGTCACCGATTCGAAGAGTCATTTCGTCAAACCATACGTTTAAACCTTCGCTCATTAGAGCGTTTGCCAATGGACGGACAAAGTCATCTTTGTCTTCTGATGCATGAGAAATGAAAACATCATGTGTTTCACCACCAGTTTCGGTGGGCGGGGGAACATCATCTCTAACGAGACCAGGGACTTCGCTTAACGGCCGTTCTTGTATGTCCGGCAGCACTCCGGGCAAAACACGAACCGACGCTTTAGTACTACCTCTTAACCCCTGCATATCAACAGCAACATGCCAATGCCCTGTTGACGGAATCTGCAGTCTGACTGGAGACTTTTTGGCCAGTCCTCCTGTGTATCTATGGCGGCGCCCTCTCTTGTAGCTATTAAAGTTGCTGCTATCCATCAGCCGGACATTGGCGCCGCTGGTAAGGGTCACCTCTACTATCTCCCCTCTTTTCCTTTGTCCAAGGTCAGTGTGAATAAACTGCATTTGCAACTACTCCTTTGTAGCCAGAGGGGCATAACTGTTCAGCATTTATACGCCGTGCGGAGCATGGCGTATAAATGCCTGTTGGACTAAGCCGCCCATCAGGCTGCTCTGCAGCTTCTATAGGGTATTGTATTCTTCGGAGTGCGGCCTGGGGCATCCGGTCGCGCAGATACAGACCTGTGGTGACGCGTTCGAGCCGTGATGTTGACCATGATCACCGTTCCCTCTGAGGCCAATTTGCCCCAATGTAGCGCGCCTGCTCGCCAACATCCATCACCGAGACGAGCGCCGCCGCAACCCGCGAGCGGGCCGGATAGTCGAGTCCGTTGTGGGTTATGGCGTTACTTCATGCTCGATAACGTTGCTCCCTGTGGTTCGGTGGTCGGCCACATGTGGGTCTGCGCGGGGCGAGGGTCCCGATCACCCGCAGTGTCGGTTGCCGGCAGTGCGGGCAGGTGTAGGTCGGCTCCGGGTCACTGGCGGCAGAATCGGCATCCGGCGTCACCTCAGCGACTGCCAGCGCTTGGCGGATCTGTGCCAGGCGTCGTCGCCGGCAACGATTGGCCAGAAAGCCGTAGTGACGGACCCGCATCAGCCCCTTGGGTAGGACGTGGAGCAGGAAGCGGCGCACGAACTCCTCGCCATCGAGGACGAGCTGTTTCCGCCGATCACGATCGCGGTAGTCCTTGTAGCGCAGGGTCACCTGGCGGTCGTCCACCGCGAGGATGCGGGCGTTGCTGATGGCGATCCGTCGCGTGTAGCGCGCCAGGTAGCGCACCACCGTGTCGGTGTGTTCGAGACAGTCCTTGCTGTAAACCACCCACTCGGTGGCCATCAGGGCGTTGAGCTGGTCATCGACGTCACCGGGCCGGGTGACTCGGTGGAGTTCGCCAGCCGTGGCGGCCTGACGCAGCCCACTGACCAGGTGCCCGCGAAAGTGACGCGACAGGGCTCGGACCGGGAACAGATAATGGCTGCGAGCCCCATGCCAGCCGCCATCGTCGCCCAGCGCACCGCCCGGGACCAGGCAATGCAGGTGCACGTGCTGGCTCAGGTTCTGGCCCCAGGTGTGAAGCACGGCGCTCATGCCCATCTCGCCGCCGAGACGCTTGGGATCGCGACCGAAGGATCTGAGGGTGTGCCAGGCACTCTGGAACAGCAGCCGGTAAATCACCTCGGGGTGAAGCTGGACCCAGCCGTTGAGGCTGTGCGGCAGGGTGAACACGACGTGGTAGTAGCGCACCGGCAGGATGTTCGCCTGCTGACGCTCGGCCCACTGATGCATGGCGCGGCCTTGGCACTGCGGGCAGTGGCGATCGCGACAGCCAAAGTAGTGCGGCTGGGTGTGGTCGCAGTCCGTACACTGCAAGACCGTCCCGCCCATCGCCTCGGTGCGACAGGCGAGTAGATGGCGGCATACGCGTTGGCGCTGACGATCCAGGCCGGCCGGATTGAAAAAGCGAGCCAGGGCCTGTTGGAGGGTGGCTGTCTCAGTCATGGGCCACCTCCAGGCCGGCCACCAGGTCGATGGGGCCCTGACTCATCCCCTGCTGGCCCGGCAGCCAGTGCAGGTAGCGCATCGTCGACTGGACGCTTCGGTGGCCCAGCAACCGTTGAAGCTGATGGACGGGCATACCCTGCTCCAGGACATGCGTGGCGTAGGCATGCCGCAGGCTGTGAATGCCACCGACCCGTTCTATACCAGCCTGGCGCTTGGCCTGGGTAAAGGCCTTCTGCGGCGCGCTCGGATGCAGCGCGCGATCCGGGAACAGCGCGCTCGGAAACAGCCAAGTCGGCGGCCGGTAGGCACGCCAGTAATCACGCAGGCGATCGAGCAGGGTCACCGATAGCAAGACCATGCGATCCTTCGCGCCCTTGCCCTGGGTGACACGTAGCTGGCCACGCTGGCTGTCGATGTCCCGGACCCGCAGGTGGCAGACCTCACTCACGCGCAACCCGCAGCCATAGCACAGTTCGAGCATCATGCGATGCTTGGGGTTTTGGCACGCGGCCAGGATCCGCCGGACGTCGTCGCGAGTCAGCAATTCCGGAATCCGTTGCGGTGTCTTCGGCACCACGGGCGATACCTCAACCGACGGCCAGTGCAACACTTGGAGGTACAGGAATCGCACGCCGTGCAGATAGACGCGGCAGCTGGCGGCTGACAAACCGCGCTCTTGAACCAGGTGGTTGAAGAAGCGCTGCAGGTCGTCAGGGCTCAACGTGTCTGGCGGTCGGTGGAAATAGCGCGCCAGGTCAGTGATCACCATCAGGTAGGTATGCTGGGTGCGTTGTGCGAAGCCATGCTGACGCATGGCCTCAATCATCGCCTGTCGTAAGGCAGTCATCGTCGTCACTCCTGTTCAGTGACCCTCGGGGGTCAATGAACAGTGTGGTTCGGTAAAGCGAGAGACAGGATTCGACGACAGCTACCGCGAAGCGGTTTAGTTCAACGCCCGCCATCACCGGTGACAAACCGGAGCGAAGCAGAGGTTTGGCATCCGGTGCATGGCATGGTTATGCGCTTTCTCCGATGGCACGGATATCCTCGATGTCTACCGGCCGCGAGAGCGCAGATTTATACCGGACCAGATCTTCCTTCAACATAAGGGGCAAATCTAGGCCCAGCAAGTGCATTGTTTTATAACGAGAGAAATCTATGTTGAGCGGGATCCAGGTCTGGCTGCCTAAATCAAAGATTCGTGGACCGTTAGCGTTGCCCACTTCCACTTTGATGCCCTCATACTTGAACTGGACGTAGGTTAGATCCCAGCCTTCCTCCTGGCGGTGAGCGGCAGCCTTAGATACAAATTCTTGGCCGGCCTGAACCACTGACGAAAAATGTTCGCCGGGAACGAAAAGATCTATGTCATTCAGGTCACGCTCAGACCCATATCCCTTTGCTGCGAGTCCACCACAGATCAGAAAGGGGATATTCCTATCTCCCAGTAACTCCACAATCCACTGGGCTGCTAATTGATGCACGGCTCCTCCTTTTGCGCATAACGCCCGCATTTGCGGCTGGTTTGGAGCGCAGCGGAAAACCAGTCCGACAACATGCGCTTGTTACGTGTTTAGAGTGTTGGATAAGACAACTTTTCATTGTGAGATTGAGCATCGTCTTCCCAAATTAGCCGAACGACGTGTTTACGTTTTGTCTGCATGTGAACTGCTGCGATAAGTTCGACTGACTGATGCCTTTCCAAGCTTTCCATTGGGAATTTATCAGCGACTTCAGAATCAATTACCACATCATTTCCCTCGGGGAACTCTATTTTCACGTTTCTTGCAGTTGATGAGCCTTTATTCCATATCTTTAAACGACATTTACTGCTACCTAGTTTGATGAAAGATGCTCCAAGGTCGGCTCTTTTTTCTTTTAATGAATCCTCATTTTCTTTTTCCAAGAGAAGATTATTTAGCTTCTCTTGGCTTTCAACGAGTGATTTCTGCTTCTTGTTGAAGCTGACCGTTTGCCACGTTGCATAACTCGATAAGAGAAATGCCAAACCAGCAATAATGTCGCCCGCATCAATGGCCACTGGCATTATTTAATCCTGATATTTTTGCTACCGGAAAATGCCTTTTTTAAAGACTTGCGAAGCTCATCAGCGATATCTTTCGTAACTTCTTTTTTGATTTCAGAAAGATGCTCATCAATATTTTCACTATTCTCTTGAATTAGCTCTTCTTTACTGAACTCTCGCTCGCATGAGGCGCAGGTCATTATCTGAATAGTTTCGTCTACCCCTTCATCATATGAAAAATCAGAACATCCACATGTCGGGCATAGCAGCCTTACACTTCTGTTGTATTTATCAGGGTTCATCCTGGCTCTCCAATTTATGAGGACACGTAACAGTGATTGGACTGCGCGTCCTGATATTGGATGAACACCTCTGCGCGTTCAACAATATTATCTGACGCGCTTCATTTCTTCCAACTCATTGATTTTTCTAGCATCTAAGTATAGCTCGGCCACCTATCCAGAATTCGCGCGCTTGCGCGTTTTGCCGGAACCAATAATACTGTATGCATATGGCTATGTTGGTCTCTGCTGTTGGCGTGCTTCTAAAATACTGTATAAACTACTGTATATCCAGTTTGACTCTGGAGCACGCCATGAAACAAGCCGACCTCGAAGCCCTCGAGCAGACACTGGCTAGCCTCCCTGTAGATCTCAAGAAATATCTTGCAGATCAGCTTATTGGACAAATTAGCTCCCAAGCAGATACCCTGCTTGAAACTGCGAAATCCCACCTTCCATGCCCGCACTGTGGCGGTGAACACCCAGTCAAGTGGGGGCGCAGCGGCGGCCTGCAGCGGTATCGGTGTCGGAATCCCGTGTGTCACAAGACGTTCAATGCCCTCACAGGCACGCCCCTGGCCAAGCTGCAGCACCGCGACAAATGGTTCGACTACCTGCGCTGCATGCGAGACAGCCTGACGTTACGCGTCTCGGCGGCCCGATTGGGCATCGACTTGAAGACGGCCTTTCGTTGGCGACATCGCTTCCTGAAAACGAGCGCTCAAGGCAACGCCAACCCACTATCCGGCATCATTGAGGTAGACGAAACTTTCTTCCTGGAGTCATGCAAAGGAAAGCGCAATATCACGCACCGCAAACCTCGAAAGCGGGGTGGGCAAGGCAACAAGAAGAAAAAAGTGGATAGAATTCCTGTGCTTATTGCGCGTGACCGTAATGGAAAGATCAGTGAGCTGATGGATCCGGCGCTCAAAAAGTCCACTGTCCATGAGTTTCTGGCACCAATCATCGATCGCGACTCTATTTTATGTTCTGACGGACACCGCTGGTATAAAACTTTTTCTCGCGATTATGGCGTTGCCCATCATCGGCTAATCGTATTCGATAATCAGCGGGTGATCGGGAAGGAGTACCACATCCAGAACGTCAACAGCTATATGAGCCGATTGAAGGGTTGGATGGCGCGCTTTCATGGGGTGGGGACCGCGTACTTACATAATTATCTGGCGTGGCGGCGATTGTTTGAAACCGTGCCTCCATCTGAGGAGGCATGGTTTCGGGCAGCGATAGGTGCGAACCAACAGCAGAGACCAACATAGCCATGCATATCCATGCTACGAAGGAGACGCCGTATGGATGCGAACAACAAGCCACCGAAGCTGATGGACCGGGTGAAGACTACCATGCGGGTAAAGCGCTACAGCCCACGTACCGAGAAGACCTACTGCTACTGGATACGCTACTTCATTCGCTTTCATGGCGTGCGCCACCCTGCCAGCATGGGCGGTTCCGAGGTGCGAGCCTTCCTGGAGCACCTTGCGGTGGAGCGCCAGGTGGCAGCCGCCACGCAGAACCAGGCGCTGAATGCTATCGTCTTTCTCTATCGCCATGTTCTCGAGCAGCCCTTGGGAGAGATCGGTGAATTCTCACGCGCCAAGCGCCCACGCCGATTGCCGGTAGTGCTATCCCACGAGGAAGTGATGCGCGTACTGGGCCACCTTTCCGGTTCAATGTATCTGATGGGGACTTTGATGTACGGCTCAGGGCTGCGGCTCATCGAAACATGCCGCCTACGTGTCCGGGATATCGATTTCGAGCGTCAGGTGATTACGGTGAGAGCCGGCAAGGGCGACAAGGACAGAACCACCCTGCTCCCTGCCACCTGTATTCCTGCCTTGCAGCATCAAATCTCCACATCCAAACAGCAACTTGACTATCGCCTGCATCATGGCCGCGTACCGGTGACACTCCCCCACGCGCTGGATCGCAAGTACCCGAATGCCGGCATCTCCTTGGCTTGGCAGTGGCTTTTTCCTGCCACCCGCCCCTGCTGCGATATGGATGGCAAGGTGGTTCTCCACCATATTCACCCATCGGCAGTGCAAAGGGCGGTCAGGCACGCCATGCGAGCCGCATCGCTACCGCGTCCCGGCTCCTGCCATACTCTGCGACACAGCTTCGCCACTCAATTGCTGAGCCAGGGAACGGATATCCGCACCGTTCAGGAATTGCTGGGGCACAAGAGTGTGGAAACCACCCAGATCTATACGCATGTGCTGGGCAAGGGCTTTGCCGGCGTGCGGAGCCCTCTGGGATAAGGAAAATCGAGGCGTTCAGGCACGCTACCGCCAGAGGATGCGGGTCACCAGCCCCCTCCCTGGCGGTTACAAGCCACCTGCATGCCATCATCGGATTACGCAGGAATCCGATTCAGTCATCGAGGCATCCAGAGTTTTTTCTCAAGAAAAAGATTCGGCATTAGGCCTGTGCTTCAGCCCGCTTAGCGTCAACCTACCGCCTTCTTCCGTGTAAATCCATGCGGTCAGGCCGGGAAATTGACCTTGGTCGCATCGGCGTGGGCGATGGCTTACGCTATCTGACACTCCCCGCCCGCCACGCTTCGCGCGTTGGGCGAGGGTTCTGAGGTCACCCCCAGAACCTTCCTGCTTCGACACGCCTTCACTAGGCCGTGGCTAGGCCACGGCCCCCGCTCCAGTCGTTCCACAGGCTAACCCCGCCAGCCCGGCGGTTCGGATATTTCTGGCCGCGTTGATATCACGGTCGATCGCCTGGCCGCAGCGCTCACAGTGCCAGTGGCGCCGGGAGAGAGGGAGCTTCTCGACCTGGTGCCCACAGCCGTGGCACCGCTTGCTGCTGGGCAGCCACTGGCTGACTTTCACCAGCTGCCGGCCCGCCCAGGCGGCCTTGTACTCAAGCTGGCGCACAAACTCACCCCAGCCGGCATCGCTGATG
>WPCH01323056.1_pt1 | contig 17224 bp, 14 predicted proteins | sample 5399881 | NCBI WGS metagenome assembly WPCH01 (sample SAMN12869468, study PRJNA574797) | sludge metagenome | isolation source: wastewater treatment of pH5 | place: China:Beijing | collected 2019-05-20
CAGCTGATGCTCAGCGGGATCCAGCGGTTTTTCGAAGGCTGACACCGAGGCCGAAAGGTTGTCGCCGACGTCCGTTAGGGTTAGGTTGAGGTTTCTGGAAGCAGGCGACGATCGGGGCGAGCATGGTGGCAATCGGGGGCAGGTCAAGGGAGGGCCGGAAAGGTCCATCACCTTCGATGATCGTGGCGGTGGTCGCCTTGATCATCGCGCTGGGCGGGACAAGCTATGCGGCGATCAACCTGCCGAAGAATTCGGTCGGGTCAAAACAGCTGAAGAAAAACGCGGTTACCGCAAAGAAGCTGAAGAAGAATTCGGTCAACTCGGCCAAGGTGAAGAACCGTTCCCTCCTCGCCAAGGACTTCAAGATCGGGCAGCTTCCCGGAGGTGCGACCGGTCCAACCGGTGCTACCGGACCTGCCGGTCCGATCGCCGGAGCTCCCGCGGGCGGGGCGCTCAGCGGGACCTTTCCCAATCCGGGTCTGGCAGACGGTGCGGTCGGTCCTGACCAGCTCGCCCCGGCTCCTGCTGCCAGAGCCATTTCCAGCCTTGTTCAGACCACCGGACACAACACCAACATCGTATTTTCGCTAAGCGGTGCGACTCTCAACCAGGAGGGGCTGTTTTCAAATGCTGATGACGCCCTGGTCATAACCAGGCCCGGGGTGTATGTGATCAGCGGCACGGTGGGCTGGACTGGAAACGCTAACGGCCAGCGCCAGACACGCATCCTCCTGAATGGGGAGATCCGCGTAGGCGAGAACATCTCCGCATCCAATTCGGGTGGAATCCGGCAATCGGTCACGCTGGTCGACTCGCTGGAAGCGGGCGACAAGATCCAGCTCGGCGGGTACCAGTCCTCCGGCGCTGACCTCGACACCGCGGTCGGAACCGGTCAGGGTGCCGTCCAGCTTTCAGGGACATGGGTCGGTCCTTGAGCGACCCGGGATCGTTGGCATTTGACCGGTATGCCCTCTAACCTCGACGGAAACCGAATTTCCGACCTTTTGGCGGGTTGTTGAAAGGGAACCGGAAAAGCAAGAGGAAGGAGTCGGACATGTTTATGAGGAACAGCAGCAGAATCGGTAAGCCTTCACCGGCGATGGTTGTGGCGGTCCTCGCCCTGATCGTCGCTCTCGGTGGCGGGGCCTACGCGGCCACCAACCTGCCCCGAAACTCGGTCGGACCGAACCAGATCAGAAATAACGCGGTGACCACTCCCAAGATCCGCAACAACGCGGTGACAACTCCGAAGATCCGAAACAATTCGATCAATTCGGCAAAGGTCAGGGACAGGTCTCTCACGGTGAGGGATTTCCAGCAGAACTCCCTGCCCCGTGGCCCCCAGGGAGCGCGCGGAGCGACCGGACCGGCAGGCCCGATCGAGGGAACCCCGGCCGGCGGTGACCTGGCCGGCACCTACCCGAACCCGACCCTGGCCGAAATGCCCACCGCGAGGGCGAAAGCAGCAGCAGCCCAGACCTTTCCCAACGCTGTGGCTACCCCAGTCGAGCTGGACACGGAGACCTTCGACGTCGGGGGCCTCTACAACCCCCCGGATGACCTGATGACCGTCAACAGGCGGGGTACCTGGCTGATCACCGCCCAGATTGGCTGGGGAGGAAACACGACCGGTAACCGCCAACTTCAGATCAGAGCCGGCAACCAGCTTGTCGCCTTGAGTCAGTCTTCACCGGGAAGCGACGGGGTCATCCGCCAGACGGCAACCGGGGTTGCCAGGCTAAACGCCGGCGACACGGTTTCGTTGCTGGCCCAGCAGAACTCCTTGGGTGACCTCGGTACCCAGGTAAACGCCGGTCTGCCAGGGGGCGCGTCTATGACCATCTCCTGGATCGGTCCGTGAGGATCTGACCGTTCGCGGCCCGGCGGCGGTGAATGCCGCCGGGCCGCCGCAGTTGTCATGTGGCTGGTTGGTCGTTCGCCGTGACACCGGCAGGTCGCCGGGGCCGATGTTACGCCGGACGACCTTTCGGGCCGACAACTTTGGGCGAATCACGAACCGGTCGAACCGGCAGAACCGCTTCTCGTCACGTTGATTGCCGGAATGTCCGGTTCATGTCTTCTCCTGCCTCGTAGTCGGGCTAGGAGACAGAATGCGCCGCATCCTCGGTGTGAAATTGCGCCAGCAGTTCGGTCTCGCGATCCTTCTTCGGGTACAGGAAGAACACGACCAGGGCCCCGATCGCGATTGCTCCCATCCCGACCAGGTAGGCGGTGTCTCCGCCATGGAGGAAAGCTGTCTGCGCGGCATGGACGATCTGCGGAGCGTACTGGGGATGCTGCTCGGCGATCGTCACGGCGCTACCGAATGACCTTTCGAGCTGGCTCTGAACCGATTCACTGACGTTCTTGCTCGCTTCGGGGTTGGCGGCGATCTGGGAAGCGAAGGATGAAGCGTAGGCGGAGGTCAGCACGGTCCCCAGAATCGACTGCATGATCGCCCCACCCAGGTCACGCTGAAGGTCTGCGGTGCCGGAAGCCATGCCCGCCCTGGCCACCGGGACCGAACCGGTCAGCGAGTTCGAGGCGGGGGTGCCGGCAAGCCCGACCCCGATTCCCACTGGGAAATAGCCGAGGAAAACCTGCCAGTAGGCAGCATTTTCGTCCCAGAAGACCAGCATTGCGACGAAGCCGATCAGGCAGAAGACGAACCCGGTCATGAGGGTTATCCGCGAACCGTGGCTGTGAACGAGTTTGGCCGAGATCGGTGCGGCGAGGATCATCGCGACGGCGGCCGGGAGGATCGCAAGCCCGGCATCCAGGGTTGAGTATTCGAGTACGTTCTGGAGATATTGCTGCCCGACGAACATCGCCGCCATCAAGGTGCCGAAAACGATGATGCCGGCCGTTGCCGCGACCCAGAAGGTGCGGCGGGCGGCGATCTTCAGGTCGTACAGGGGGTTTGGCGCATGGCGTTGACGGATGATGAAGCCGATTCCGGCTGCAATCCCAACCACAGCCATTGCCGCGGTGGTGACTCCGTAACCAGGCATCGACACGAAGTTGATCGCCAGTACTACTCCGCCGACCATGATGATCGAGAGGATGCCGCCAAGATTGTCAACCGGGTCAGTGGTTTCGTTTACATGCGACGGGATCAGCCAGATCGCCAGGACCAGGGCCACCGCCGCGAGTGGAATTGTGATCAGGAAAACCGAGCCCCAATCGTGGTTCAGCAGCAGGGCTCCCGAAACCAGCGGCCCCAGCGCCGATATTCCGCCGCCGATGCCGGACCAGAGGGCGATAGATCTGGTTCGTGACGGGCCGGACCAGAGGGCGGTGATCAGGGCGAGGGTGGTGGGGAAGGCCATGCCGGCAGCGAGCCCGCCGAATACCCGCGCTATGAAGAGCACACCGACATTGGGCGCAAGCCCCGCGGCAAGTGCCGCCGGGATCGCCAGCGCTGTCCCGGCGATCAGCATCATCTTGCGTCCGTAGCGGTCTCCGAGGGCACCGAGGTAGAGAACCGAACCGGCCAGCCCCAGCGAGAAGCCGACCGCGACCAGATCGAGTCCGGTCTGACTCGCGTCGAGGTCCTTGCCGATGTCTGGCAGGGCAACGTTGGCAACTGCGAGGTTCAGGTTTGCGACGCCGGCGATAAGTATCAACGTGAGCAGGACAAGGCCCTGCTTCGCCGGCAAATCTCCCGTCTTGCTGGATTCCATGCGGGCATCCTACGGCCGGTACCGGAGGCGCGTTGGTCCCGGTCGGATGAAGATCCGCAAACTCGCAAGTGGCGTCCCGTTCGATATGGATCGCGACCGGCCCCGCACTTTTGCGTCAAATGCGAAATGCTGGGCGTTCTTGGCCGCTCGATCGACAAAGCTTCAATCGGCTCTGGCCGATCCGGAATGCCCCCGGGATTCCGGTCCGCTGCGCGCACTTGATCTTGGCATCCGGACGTTCATGGATCTCGAGCGGATAGACATGTCGGCGCTTGCCCGTGACCTCGGGGTAAACCGGGCGACCCTTTACCGGTGGGTCGGGTCGAGGGATCAGTTCATGGTCGAGCTGGTCTGGTGGATGACGATCAGGACCCTTGAAGATCTGGAGAAGGGTACCCACTCAACCGGCCCCGACCGGATCGTCGGGCTGACCATCGAATTCTCCGAGCGGGTGATTTCGAATCCCGGGATGAAGCACTGGCTGGCAACAGAAGGGGATTCGGCGATGTCACTGCTGACCAGGTCCGGGGCCGGCTATCAGCAACGCCTGATCGGATGGGTTGAAGGTTCGATCGAACGCCAGGTGGACGCCGGAAACCTGACACTTCCGGATGGGGTCGGGGCCTATGACCTCGCATATGTGATCGAGCGGGTCATGGCGGGTTACATCTACCTCGATCTGATCACGGGAGAACAGCCAGATGCGAAGCGGGCCGAACCATTGCTCAACATGCTTTTGCGTGGTACCAGGCCGTCCTGAGCTCAGTCCTTGCTGACCGGGTTGTGATTGAGCCAGTCAGCGATTATCCGGCCGATTTCCTCGCCGCGGTCCTCCTGAAGAAAATGGCCGGCATCCGCAATCACGGTCAGAGGTTCTGCCTCCGGGAGGAGCATCTGGACCAGGCCACCGACCGGGTCCAGTGGAAGTGCCGGATCACTGTCGGCCCAGAGCAGGAGCGCGGGACGGTCATCCTGAAGCAGGTAGCGGGCTGCTGCCTGGCCTTCGGCTGCGCCGGGGTCATCGGGTGTGACCGGAATCATCGGCGGGAAGGTCCGGACTCCCGCCTTGTAGTTGGCATCGGGGAAGGGCGCTTCGTAGGCGGCGACGACTTCCTCGGAGAGTTCGGAATGGCAGCCGCCACGGATCGGCATGTCTATCCGCACGTCACGGTGCGAAGCGATGAAGTCCCGGAAATGGTTCCAGTCATCGCTCATTTTCTGGTAGCCGGTAAACAGTCCGGTGTCCATCGCGACCAGCCGGCTGAACCGCTCCGGAGCTTCGATTGAGGCGGCCCGCAAGCCGATCGGTCCACCCCAGTCATGGCAAACCAGGGTCACGCCGGAAAGGTCGAGTTCTTCAAGCAGACTGACGATCGAATCGGTATGCCGGTCGTAGGTGTACCAACTGTCGTCGGCTGGCTTGTCGGAGCGGCCGAAGCCGGCCAGATCCGGAACGATGCAGCGGTACCCGGCTTCGAGCAGGGCGGGCATCACCTTGCGCCAGAGGAAACCCCAGGTGGGCTCGCCGTGTAGCAGCAGCAGAGGTTCGCCCTCGCCCTCGTCAAGGTAGGCCAGTCGCATGTCCTCCCAATCGCGATAAATCGGATCCCACGGGAAATCGGGGATGTCAGAGAATCGGTCTTCGGGGGTACGCAGAATCTCCATGCGGGCAGCCTATCCGTTGAAAGATGACGAGTGTCATCTTTCCGTGGTGAAGGTCCATTTATGTAGGTTTCCCACAATGCCACAGAAGAAGAGCGGTTCCCTCGTCCTCGTAGCCATGATCTTCGCAGTGTCGATGACTTTCATCGACCAGACGATCGTTTCGATATCGATTCCGGACATCCAGAAACACCTCGGACTCTCGGAAACCGGTGTTCAGTGGATCGTTTCCGGATACCTGCTGGCGATGGCGGCCGTGTTCGCGCTCGGAGGCAAACTGGCCGATGTGGTTGGCCGGCGCACCATGCTGGTCGTCGGCATCCTGATCTTCACCGTCTGTTCGGCCCTCTGTGGCGCCACTCCGGAAGGTGATCTTGCTGAACCCTGGCTGATCGTCTTCCGCCTGATCCAGGGAGCCGGCGCAGCGATCATGTTCCCGGCCGCCCTGGCGATCACGATTTCCGCCTTCCCCATTGAAAAGCGTGGCCGGGCACTGGCAATCTTTTTCGGCATCACCGGTGCGCTTACCTCCGTAGGGCCGATCGCCGGCGGCTACCTGACCGAATGGACCTGGCGCTCGATCTTCTGGATCAACATCCCGATCGCGATCATTTCGCTTGTCCTGATCTACCTTTCGAAACCGGACAACAAGAAGACCCCGCAGCCGATTGACATGAAGGGCGCAGTCCTCATCGCTCTCGGCATGGGCCTTTCCGTGCTCGGCTTCCAGCAATCGGCGATCTGGGGCTGGAGCAATCCCCTCACCTGGATCTGCATCGTTCTCGGCATCGTAATCCTGGTTGCTTTCGTTGCCTTCGAGAACCGCCAGAAGTTCCCGCTGATGCGGGTCGCGATCTTCAAGGAACGGGCTTTCCTGGCCGACAACATCGTGCTCTTCTTCCTTTCAATCGCGTTTGTGCCGCTCTTCTTTTTCGCCAGCATGTATTCGCAGATCGCGCTCGGGTGGGACGCCTCCGATGCCGGCGTCTTCCTGCTCGTCTTCTTCGGTGGCTTCGTGGTCGGGGCGCAATGGGGCGGCAAGATCCTTGACAGCAAGGGTGCCAAGCCGGCCACCGCGATCGGTGCGGCGCTTGCCGCGATCGGATTCTTTCTCTGGGCCGGTCAGGTCACTGACATCGGTGCCGGGCTCGGCGGCCAATGGATCTACATGATCATGGCCGGAGGAGGCGTCGGGATGATGCTTGGTCCGGTCAGCACAGACGCGATCAACCGGGCTCCCAACACCAGCTACGGAGAGGCAACGGGAATCACCCAGACGGTCCGCAACTATGCTGCCGCCTTCGGCCTGGCCGTACTGGGCACGATTCTCACGACGAAAAACCAGAGCAATGTCGAGGACAAACTCGGTGCTCTCGGACTGCCGACCGCAGACTCAGACAAGATCGCCCACGCGATGACCTCGGCCGGTGGTGGTGACCAGACGGCACTGGCAGGCCATGCCTCCGGTCCCCAGATCGACAAGGTTTTTCATGCCGTTCAGGAAGCTTTCGCCAGTTCGACCTCGACCGTCTTCTACATCATGGGCGGGCTGATGGTGGTCTGCTACATCGTCGCCCACTTCGGCATGGTCGGCGGCAAGATGAAGGAAATTATCGCCGATGACGGCGCGACGCCCGAGCCCGTGGCCGACGACACCGCGGAACCTCAGGCAGCAGGGTCTGCCGGCTCTTCCTGAGGCCGGGACAAGGCGTTGTAAAGCACCGCGGATCCGATTGCCACAACCGGTGCCGTGACCAGGTTGCTGAGGAACGAATTGAGGATAGTCCTCAGTATTCCGTCCCCGAAAGGGATGGTGATCAAAAGGGCAAGTATTGAAAGCACGGCCGCGAGCAGACCCAGCAACAGCAGGTATCCGAAAACCCGGAAGCCGTTGCCACGGACCAGTTCGAAGCTGCGGCCGAGTGCAGTCTGCACGCCGGGCCTTTCGACCACGATCACCTGACCGCCGACCGACCAGATCGTGACGATGATCAGGCCGGGCACGATCAGGGCGAAGAAGCCGAGGATCGCAACTGCGGCCGTTATCAGGGTGACCCAGATCAATCGGGCGAGAACCGGTTTCACGTTCCCCCAGAGTTCCGCAATGCCATCCGGCTGACCGGGGACGCAGACCACTGTGGTTATCAGCCCGCCATAGGTCGCGCCCAGCAGGACAAGCATCCCTGCCGAAACGGCAAAGCCGATGGGCCCGGTCAGGTCAAGCAGGGTCAAAGCGGCGGCCAGCACCGAGAAAAGCAGGGTAATCCGCAACACCAGGGCACGGTTCTCCTCGAATTCGGTACGCATGGCCTGGAGCGTGTCGCTAATCGAGAACCTGTCCGGGGCTTGCATCGGCGACCACCCTATCCGGCGAAGGCTCTTATATGGTTTCCGTTCGCGTTCAGCTAGCCGCAGACGGCAAGGCCGGGCCGGTGGCCGGAGACTCCGAACCACTGCCATCGCGCCGAAAGGGACCGGATGACCGACCCGGGCATGAAACCAGCCGAGAAATCCCGCCAGAAAGAAAAGAGTCTCACGCCCACCGCCATCTTCGCGGCGGTCCTGGCGCTGGTCTGCGGTATCGGCTTCGGCACCATCGCCTACCGCCAGCACTTGATCAACAAGAAGGATGACTCCGCTCCGAAGTCCTCCGGCAAGAAGGCCAAGGATGGCAACCTGAACGCGTTCGCACCGATTGTCGGAAGCGATGGGGACAATGACGGCCCGGGAAGCAAGTACCCGGCCCAGTTCAACACTTCCTCCATGTGGCCCCAGTTCAACCCGGACCGGCACTACTACGTGACCCGCTGCGTGCCCGGACGGGTGACGGTCCGGGTCAGTTCGGACCCCGGCGTGAAGGTCAAGGTCTGGGCCAATCCTGCTCAGTCAGGTATCTACAAGGCCGAAGCCCGTCCCTTGCCCGGTCAGGATTTTGAAGTCAAGGTCATCCCTGAAGACGGCGAGACCGAGACCTACCAGGTCCGCTGCCTGCCGTCGGACTTCCCCGAGTGGCGGTACAAGCGATTCGCCAAACCCCCCAAGGGCATGTTCATGGTCACCGCCTATCTCAAACCCGGGCAGAAGGCACGTGCCTGGATGATGGTCTTCGACCAGGATGGAACCCCGCGCTGGTGGTACAGCACCCCGACCAACACGCTCGGCGGCCAGATCCTTGCCGACGGGACTGTCCAGATTCCCCGTGGCTTCGCGGACGGATTCGGCCAGGACGCCCGCACGGCGACCGAAATCCGTGAACTGGACGGGACCCTGGACCGGCTGGTTCGCTTCGAGGGAGCGCCGATTGACGGTCATGAGTACGTCCTGCTGCCGAACGGCAATGCCCTGGTCATGAGCTACAAGCCCCGCTACGGCGTTGATCTCCGCCCGGTGGGTGGCCGGGCCAACCGTGGCCTGCTCGACGGAGCGATCCAGGAGCAGACCCCGGAAGGCGAAGTGGTCTGGGAATGGAACTCCAAAGACCACGTGGCGATTGAGGAAACTCCTTACCGCTGGTGGCAGAGAGCCTGGCGCAACCCCCACTACGATGCCCAGGGCCGGATCAGGTACGACCAGTTCCACCTCAACGCGATCGAACCCTGGCGTGACGAGTACGTGCTCTCGACCCGCCACACCGACACGGTCTGGGGCATCTCGAAAAAGACCGGAGAGGTCGTGTGGAAGTTCGGCGGAGTTCAGACTCCGAAGTCACTGAAGGTCGTCGGGGATGACCCGTACGGCGGCTACCCGATTTCCGGCAACCATGACGTCCGCATGATTGGCGATGTGCTGACGATTCACGACAACGGGGTCAAGATCAAGGGTCGCCAGCCGCGGGCACTTCGTTACCGGATCGACCTGGAAAGCCGTACTGCCACTTACCTTGGTGATTTCCGCGATGACGAAATATCCGGCAACGGGCATTGCTGCGGTTCGTTCCGCCAGCTCGGTGATGGCTGGGTCGTCGCGTGGGGCGCAGCCCCGTGGATTACGGGCTTCACCCATGACGGCAAGCGAGCCTTTCGGCTTGGCGTACCGGTTGCTCCCTATCGTGCTGTGCCGGTCCCCGCGTCAGTTTCGGTGTCGGACCTGGATGCGGCGCTGGAAGCGATGGAAGCCGAACCCGGAATCTCGAATACTCCAATGACTCCTCTTGAGTTCGAAGACAGACACAACCTCGAAGACAAGTCCATTCCCGGTGAGAAGCTCGGTCCCCTCTCGGACGAGAGCCTGGATGACCTGAGCAAGGGAATCGGCGTCCAGAACGACCCGTAGCCGCGGCTCCCGCGGAGCCTGTTGCGGCAAGCGCTGCCTGCCCTGTAGACCTGGCTCAGGGACAGGGACGATCGGCGCGGGGATCCGGAATGAACTCGGTGACCGAGTTCAATGCCCGCTCCATTGCGACCGGCTGGACCGCATTCGGGCCCCGGAAGGGCTGCTCGAACACACCGACCAGATACACCGAACAGGTCAGTAGCAGCGCGACAGGCAGGATGAACATCACCTGACCCTTTATCGGTTCCCGACCCTTGAGGGCGGTGGCGAAGAGGATCAGCATCAGGCCGCCCCCGATCATGAAGACCCAGAACATGGCCGGCAGGTAAGTGTTTGATTTCAAAAGCCGGGTTGCCCTGGACTTCTGCAGTTCGCTGACCCGGTCGAGGGAGGCCGACAGGGCAGAGTTGTCCGGATTGCTTCGCCCCAGCTTGCCGAAGGACTGGAAAAGCCGGTCGGTCGCGGCAGATGCAAGTTCCGAACGCTCGCCCTTCGAAAGTCCGGGCCATTCGTCGTCGACTACCGCCCTTGAATAGCAGATGAGTTCGTGGCCGATCCGGTCGCGACTCTCGGCGTCGAACAGGGTCGCAGCCCGGGAGAGTGAACTGACGGAATCAGCCTCGGTTCCGGCAGCAGTCTCGGCGGTCTGGTAGCCCTGTAGCGCGTAGGCGAGTACGAAACCGATCACCAGCGCGTAGATGACGCCGGCGAACGCAAAGACCGGTTCCCGGCGTTCCTCGTTGCCCCGCAATCCTTCCGGCACGAATCGTCTGACCAGAAAGATGGACACGGCAGTGATCACACATGCAACGAGCAGGATCACAAGGCTGGTCAGGAGAGTGCTCACTCGTCCTCCAGGAGCAGCGATGGCGGGATGTCGATCGTTCGACCAAGCACGAGCTGGCCATCCTCGACCCGGTAGGCACCGTAGAAGCTGAGCGTGGTGTCCCCGTTTGCGTCGATCGAATAGCTGCCGAGAGGTGAAGCGCGTTCCGAGGTGTCGAAGAATGCCTCGCGGGTCCCGGACCTGATCGAGGTGATCGGTTCGGTCGCGATGTCACCCCGAACACCGCGCCTGATCGAGTCGAATACAACCCGCCCGGCTTCGTATGCGAAGACCGACATCGGTTCGGCTGGCCGTCCGAACCGGTCCTGGAACTTGCTCAGAAAGGACTCGCCGCTCCGGGCATAGTTTCCGGCCGGAAGCATCGGTGCCGTGACGTAGGTGTCCAATGCGGTGTCGCCGATTGATTCGAGAAAGCTGGCGAAGGAGATTCCGTCTCCGCCGAAGAGCTTGATCAGGCCATTGCTGCGGTGGACTGACTCGAGGAGGTCACGGCCAAGGTCGAGGTTTGATCCGGCGTAGAGCATCGCGTCGGCTCCAGAGTCGAGCACTCTCTCGGTGATGTCCCCGATCTGGCCTGTCCTGGTCAGGCTCGCACCGCCTTCGATTCGGATCCCTGTGATCTTCGCGATCTTTTCGAAGCGGTAGCGAAGCCCGCGTCCGTAGGTGCTTCCGTCATCGACCACGAAGATTTCGTCTACGTCTTCCTCTTCCATGAAGAGTGCGAGCGCAGCTGCCTGGACGTTGTCGTTGGGGACTACGCGGCCGAAGGTCCGGATCCCGGTCGGTCTCAACCGCTCCCCTGTTTCGGGGGTCGGGATGGTCAGCTTGACCGCAGTCGAGCCGGAGCTCACCTGAAGGATGCCGGCCTTGTTGAGGATCGGCATCGCCACCTCGGTTGCTCCGGAATCGAACTCACCGATGTACGCGACCGAGGATTCGTCGCGGGCGGCCTCGCGGGCGTTCCGGCGTACCAGTCCCTCAAGCCAGTTGCCGTCATCATCGGCGTCGTTCAGGCCGACCACCTCGATTCTGGCCGGCCCGATCCGTCCGCCCATGTCCTCCACTGCGATTTCCACCGCGCGAAGGAAGTCCTGGCCACCCCGTTCGCCCTTCAGCGGCTGGCTGACGTAGATCCTGAGCTCGCGCGTCGTTTCGTTGTCGTTGTCATTCCCGCAGCCAGCCAGGACCGACGCCATCAGGGCGAGGCAAAGAGCGGCTACTGATACGGCCCGGGACGAAACGGAGGACTTCAAGGGTCATGACTATTCCAGTTCAGCGCCGGAAATGCCGGCCATCCGGCTGAAGCATGGAACTTCCCGGCTGGACGCAAGGTACGGGGGCCGGGCCGGATGGTTCGGCCCCCGTCCATCCTCATTCCCCTCGTTTGACAGGAAAGCCGATGACTCAAAAAAGCCTTCACCCCGGATTCACACCGAATGTCGTCGCGAATGTCGGAAACCCGAGGCGGGACAGCCGCACCCTGAGGCTGGCGTCCGGCATTGCCGATGGCCTCGCCATCCAGCTCGGCGAAGCACCGGCAGTAGCAATCGACCTCGTCGATCTGCCACTTCAAGACGGTCGTTTCGAGCCCTGGTTGAGCGAACTGGTCCAGTCCGCCACAGTGGTCATAGCTGCGGGCCCGACAGTGATGGGGAGCTACGCGGGACTACTCAAGATCTTCCTCGACGGGCTGCCGGAAGCCGCCCTGCTGGACAAGACCGGAATCCCTCTGATGATCGCCCGGCAGGCCCGTCACGCGATGGCGGCCGACATACATCTGCGGCCTGCGTTGCTGGAGATGGGCGCAAGCTGCCCCACGCCTTCCCTGGTCGCGCTGGAATCGGAACTGGCTTCGCTCGGCAGTGACGGTCTGGTCACTGCATGGCTCGAGCGAAGCGGAAGCTGGCTGGCAGGGATAACAGCCTGACAGTCAGGCAAACGACAGTTCAACAGCTTGGCAGCCGGGGGCAAACGCCCGACCCCGGTGCCTTGAGGTTTTCGGCCGCTCCTTCTAACGCTTGCGAATCAGCAGCCAGGAGGTCGCGTTTCGCGTTTGGGCATTGCCCGACCTGAGCTTGAACCGGAACTTCGCCTTGCGCCCCGGCGCCTCTCCATAGACCCGGGTCCTGAACTTGCGGGTCTTTGACTTCCCGGCCGGGATCGCGCCGAAGGAACCGCAGCGCCAGCGGACGAGCAGGCCGACACCCGGGCCACTCATGCAGACGCGGGTAGCGGTTGCCTCAGACTCGCCGGTATTCCGTACCTTGACCGTGAATCTGATCCGCTTGCCCGGCTTCACACGCCGATGCTTGGGTGAAACAGTGAGCTTCAGGTCAGGATTTCCGACCGGCCCTGGAGTTATCGCTATCGGCACGCTCTCGTCGACGGTTCTGGTCAGGGTGATCGAACTCGGGCCGAGATTCACATTGTCAAGGTTCGCCAACAGCGCGGCGATGTCCAGTCCGCCGAGGTCAAGGCCTCCCGGCAGCAGTCCTCCGAGCGCGCCCTGAAGCAGGGTGGGTGCGTAGTCACGCACCATCTGGCAGGCATCGAGGAAGCCGAGGATCTTGGTCCGGCCGGCAAAAGGTCCAAGTCTCGCCCACTCGGCGGTTATCGCTCCGGGTCCCGCGGTGCCCTTGAGGAACGGAGCACCGGCACCAAGAGAATTGCTGCCGGTCGTGAAGGTCACGTCCATCGGGGCGAACCCGCAAGTCAAATCGCCGATGCCCCCGATCAGCCCGGAAAGCGGTCCGAGCTGGCTGCCGAGATCGATTCCCAACCCCTCCAGGGATCCCATGAGGTCGGCCATGTTCACGGAGATCCAGATCCCTGCCTTGGCCGGAATGACCAGTTCACCGGTCGTTTCGTTGAAGGTACCGGTCGCGTCGTCCTCGATTGCCATGTAGGCGCTAAGCGCGACAGGTTCCTTGATCCCGACAGCCGGGAACTTGAAATTGTCCTTGGGGATGGTGACTGTGCCCCGGTCGTCGATCGTGCCTTCAATCGAGGCGGTCGATGCGAGCTGATCGAGCGGAAGCTCCTGAAGCATGCCGATCTGCATCCGGCTCTGGTTGAAGTCGATCTTGAATGGCTTCGTCGCGGCATCCGACCTTGACGGTGCAACGGCCAGCCCGAGTACCGCCAGTACGGCGAGCAAGAGTCCGGCGGCGAACACTCTCAATTGAATGGGCAAACGCACAAGTTCCACTGTCTTCTCCCTTTTCTCCCGCCCTGAGCCGGGCATTTCCCTGCTGCCGGACCGATACGGCAACTCCCACACTATAGAGGCGGGTACTACCTTGAGGGAACCGAAGGTATCCGCCCGAGGCTCGGGTCGGCAGAAGCGGCTGTCTACGATTGGAAGGGTCCGCAGCGGATGCCAGGCCCCCGACCCGAAGCGAGGAATTCAAATGAGTACGGCCCAGTTCGAAAAGGAAACCGATGAGAACGGCGCATTCGTCCGACAGACCAGTGCGTTCCGGGGTGAGGTCACGGCGGACGGCTCCTCGGGTTTCAAGGCAGAGACCGGGCGCTACCACCTCTATGTCTCATATGCCTGCCCCTGGGCTTCCCGGGCCATCATCTATCGCAAGCTGAAGGGCCTCGAAGACGTGATCACCATGACGGTGGTCGACCCGGTCAGGGATGAGAAGGGGTGGAGATTTCTCCCCGGGGATCCCGACCCGGTCAATGGCTTCGAATATCTGAGCGAGGCCTATCTGATGACCGATCCGGACTTCAGTGACCGAGTCACGGTGCCGCTCCTCTGGGACAAGAAGACCAGCCAGGCAGTCAATAACGAGAGCAGCGAAGTAATCCGGATGTTGAACACGGAGTTCAACGAGTGGGCGGAGAATCCCGAACTGGATCTGTACCCCCTTGCTCTCAGGCCCGAGATCGACCGGCTCAATGATCTGATCTACAGGTCGATCAACAACGGGGTGTACCGGGCCGGATTCGCTTCTACCCAGAGTGCGTACGAATCGGCCTTCGTGGAGCTGTTCGAGGCTCTCGACCAGATCGACGATCTGCTTGCCGAAAAGCGCTACCTGACCGGAAGCGAGATCACTGAGGCGGACTGGCGCCTGTTCGTCACGCTGATCCGTTTTGACGCTGTTTACGTCGGTCACTTCAAGTGCAACCAGCGGCGGATCGCGGATTACGACAACCTTGCCGGCTATCTGCGTGACCTCTACCAGCAGCCGGGGATCGCCGACACGGTCAACATTGATCACATAAAGCGGCACTACTACGTCACCCATCCGAAGATCAATCCGACCAGGGTGGTCCCGATGGGCCCTGTTCTCGATTTTGAGAGCGACCCGGAGCGCAGTCACCTCTGAGCCAGCCCGGAAAGGCCCAACCCTTGAGAAAACCGGATAACAAACCGCCTCGCTGGCACTGGTTCCTGCCGACATCGGGCGATGGTCGCAACGTGACGAATGTGATCGATCGTCTCGGCCAGACCTCAATGCCGCGCCCGGCCGATGTCGGGTATCTGGCCGAGGTAGCCAGGGCAGCCGAACGCGCAGGCTTTGAGGCGGTGCTGACACCAACCGGTTCCGGCTGCGAGGACGCCTGGGTCACCTGTGCCTCGGTCGCCCAGCACACCGAAAAGCTCAAGTTCATCGTGGCCTTCCGGCCGGATGCGGTCGCTCCCGCCTGGGCGGCCCATCAAGCCGCCTCGTTTCAGCGACTGACCGATGGCCGCCTGTTGATCAACGTCGTCACTGGCGGCGACCCGGTCGAGCAGAAGTCCTTTGGAGACCATCTCGACAAGGAAACCCGCTATCGCCGGACCTCTGAGTTCCTTGATGTTGTCAAACGATCCTGGTCCGGCGAGTTGTTCGACCATGAGGGCGAGTTCTTTCACCTCGATCAGGCCGGTCTGAGAATCGGTCTTGAGGAAATCGGGATACCCCGGGTCTATTTCGGGGGTGCTTCTCCACCGGCGCTGGAGGTTGCGGCGCACCATGCCGATACCTGGCTGACCTGGGGCGAACCGGTCGGGACGGTTGGCGAAAGAGTGGAGGTTGTCAGGGAGAGAGCCGAATCAGCGGGTCGCTCAATAAGTTGCGGCCTGCGGATCCACGTCATCAGTCGCGACACCGAGGACGAGGCCTGGCTGGAGGCTGAGCGGATTCTGGAATCAATTGATCCGGAACAGGTCAAGGCGGCTCGGGAAAAATTCTCCCGGATGGAATCAACCGCCCAGGCCCGGATGACCGAACTCAGCCACAACACGAACGGGGACGGGATCGACCGTGACTCACTTGTGATCGCTCCCAACCTGTGGGCCGGGGTCGGACTGGTCAGGGAAGGCGCCGGAACCGCAATCGTAGGAAGCCACGAACAGGTCGCCATGCGCCTGCTCGAATACCGCGATGTCGGTATCGACGAGTTCATCCTTTCCGGCTATCCGCACTTGGAGGAAGCACTCAACTTTGGTGAGAACGTGCGCCCGTTGCTTGATGCGGCTGCATCAGAAGTTGCCGCCTGAGCGGCAGGGCTTCCGAACGGGTCGTTTCACTCTCAGAAACCCTCACGTTTACGAAATCCGTTGTTTTTCGTATACTGCCCGGACAGGGAGCGGAAGATGACCTCTTCCGGGGAGCCGATGAAAGTGCTCTCATCGCTCAGAAATCAGGATGGAGGAACGCAGCATGCACAGCATTCGGGTGTATCTGGCCGCATTGGCCGTGGTAGTCGCAGGACTGGTCTTGATGGGAGGAACGGCCGCCACCGCGGTTGCGAAGCCGAATGGTGCCAGCAAGGGCAAGAAGGCAAAGAAGCCCTCCAAGCCGAAGCTCAAGAAAGCCCCGAAGATCACCTCGGTCGCTCCTTACACCGCTCAGGGAAGCGTCGGTGACGCATACGTCAGAAACGCAACGCCGGGCGTCAAGCTGCTCCTGGTCAACACTGAGAACAGGATCGTCAGGACCGGGGTAGCCGATTCCTTCGGATCAAAGATCTTCTACGACGTCAAGCCGGGCGCGACCTACACGGTGCGTACCCCGGGGGGCAGTGGTGCGCAGGGCACCAGCTCGTTCAAGGTCCTCAAGCCGGGTGTCAATCCGCCGCAGTCGTTCTATGACGGAAAGAAACTTGAACCGGGTCTGAACTACGTGACCATGCGTGATGGCACCGAACTGGCAATGACGGTCCGGCTGCCGATGGGCAAGACCCTCGCCGAGGGCCCGTTCCCGACCTTCATCGAGTACTCCGGGTACCAGACCGCGGCACCGCATGACCTCCTCAATGCGATCATCGCGGACCTGACCGGCAGCGGCGGAACCAGCGATCCGCTGGCTCCGGCAACTTCAACCGCGGTCGGGTCAGTGGTCGGACCGCTGCTCGACTTCGCGGTTGTCAGTGTTCAGATGCGCGGCTCCGGCTGCTCGGGTGGTGCCTTCGACCTGTTCGGCTGGCCGACCACCTATGACGGCTACGACGCGATTGAGACGGTCGCCGCCCAGAACTGGGTCGAGGGTGACGTCAGCATGGGCGGTATCTCTTTCTCGGGGATCTCCCAGCTCTTCACGGCCGGTACCCAGCCGCCGCACCTTGCGGCTGTTTCACCACTTTCCGTCACCGATGACATTTACTACGGCACCGGCTTCCCGGGTGGCATCTTCAACAACGGGTTCGCCTACAGCTGGATCGGTGAACGCGCCCAGGATGCCGAGGCCGCTCCCACCGGGGGGCAGCCGTGGGCCAGGATCATGGCCAGCACCGGCGACCCCGATATCGGGGACCCGGG
>WPCH01021235.1_pt1 | contig 17125 bp, 12 predicted proteins | sample 5399881 | NCBI WGS metagenome assembly WPCH01 (sample SAMN12869468, study PRJNA574797) | sludge metagenome | isolation source: wastewater treatment of pH5 | place: China:Beijing | collected 2019-05-20
TAAAAATTTATATCGTGAGAAAATTGCAGAGGGTGTATCTCATCAAGATATGATGGAGATTATATGGGCTTCTTGCCGCGATAATTCACGTACACCTATGCAGTGGAACGATGAGATGAATGCTGGCTTCACAACAGGTGCACCTTGGTTTAGTATGAATCAAAACTACAAAGAGATTAATGTTGAAAAGCAGAAAAATGAAGAAAACTCTATTTTCAATTTCTATAAGAAAATGATTGCCTTGAAAAAAGAGCACGATGTACTGAATTACGGTACGTACGATTTACTTTTAGAAGATGATCCGCAAATTTATGCATATACTCGTACATTAAACGATGAAAAAATAGTCGTAATTAGTAATATCTCAAAAGAGGAAGCTGTGTATAATGAGGATTTATTTGCACTAGAACGCAAACGTTTGCTTTTAAATAACTATGAAGTTGCGGAACATGAACAAGTAACTTCAATCACGTTAAAGCCTTATGAAACAAGGGTTTATCGTATTTCATAATAAAAAAGGATGCTCTTAGAGCATCTTTTTTTATGAAAAATAATAAATTTCTATTGCAAAGTGAAAACGCTTTTATTAAAATAGATTTATGAAAACGGTTGCGTAAAGATAAAAATGAAGTAACATAAGGAATCGTTTTCACAATAGAAACGGAAATTATAATTTAAATCATTATGTTGTTATAAATAAAGGGGAGGAAGAACAGATGAAAATTACGTCTTTTGATTTTTGGCAAAAGTTCGGGAAAGCGTTATTAGTTGTTGTAGCTGTAATGCCAGCAGCTGGTTTAATGATTTCTATCGGTAAGTTAATTGGAATGTCTGCTGGGGATATTAACGCAGTTCATACAATCGCTCGCGTAATGGAAGACATCGGTTGGGCAATTATTACTAATCTACACATCTTATTCGCAGTAGCAATTGGGGGATCTTGGGCGAAAGATCGCGCAGGTGGCGCATTTGCAGCGCTATTAGCATTCGTCTTAACAAACAGAATTACAGGAGCTATATTTGGCGTAAACGCTGAAATGTTAGCGGATTCAAAAGCGAAAGTTTCTTCAGTATTAGCAGGGAACTTAATTGTAAAAGATTACTTTACTTCTGTACTTGGTGCACCAGCATTAAACATGGGGGTTTTCGTAGGGATTATCACAGGTTTCTTAGGAGCTACTTTATATAACAAATATTATAACTATAACAAACTACCACAAGCATTAGCATTCTTTAACGGAAAACGATTCGTACCATTCGTTGTAATTGTTTGGTCTACAGTAACTGCAATTGTATTATCACTTTTATGGCCATTCATCCAAAGTGGATTAAATGAATTTGGTCGCTGGATTGCAGCTTCAAAAGATAGTGCACCAATTGTTGCACCATTTGTATATGGAACGTTAGAGCGTTTACTATTACCATTCGGTTTACACCATATGTTAACAATTCCGATGAACTATACTGAGCTAGGTGGAACATATACGATGTTAACTGGCTCAAAAATTGGACAAGTTGTAGCAGGACAAGATCCTTTATGGCTTGCATGGATTACAGATTTAAATAACTTATTAGCAAATGGAGATACAAAAGCATATAACGATCTATTAAATAATGTTGTACCAGCTCGTTTCAAAGCTGGACAAGTTATCGGTTCAACAGCAGCATTAATGGGTATTGCTTTCGCGATGTTCCGTAATGTTGATAAAGAAAAACGTGCAAAATATAAACCAATGTTCTTATCAGCAGCATTAGCAGTATTCTTAACAGGTGTAACAGAACCAATTGAATTCATGTTCATGTTTATTGCTCCAGTATTATATGTTGTATATGCAATTACAACAGGACTTGCATTCGCATTAGCAGATTTAATTAACTTACGTGTTCACGCATTCGGATTCATTGAGTTAATTACTCGTACACCGATGATGGTTAATGCAGGATTAACTAGAGATTTAATCAATTTCGTTATCGTTTCATTAGTATTCTTCGGTCTGAACTTTACATTATTCAATTTCTTAATTAAAAAGTTCAACTTACCAACACCAGGACGTGCAGGTAACTACATTGATAACGAAGATGAGTCATCAGAAGGAACAGGAAATGTACAAGATGGTTCATTAGCAACAAAGGTTATTGATTTATTAGGTGGAAAAGAAAATATTGCTGACGTAGATGCTTGTATGACACGTTTACGTGTAACAGTAAAAGATTTAGATGTTGTTGCACCAGAAGCGCAGTGGAAACAAAATGGTGCTTTAGGACTTATCGTAAAAGATAAAGGTGTACAAGCGGTATATGGCCCGAAAGCTGACGTATTAAAGTCAGACATTCAAGATATGTTAGGTGCGTAATAATATGAAATTGCTAACTTTAAACTGTCACTCTTGGCAAGAAGAAAATCAAATAGAAAAGATAAAATATCTTGCTAAAGTCATTCAAGAAGAAGAGTACGATGTTATCGCATTGCAAGAAGTAAGTCAGTCGATAGGAGCTAAAAATGTATGCGGTAACAAGAAAGAAGATAATTTTGGACTTTTACTATTAGAAGAGTTAAAAGCGTTACATGTAAAAGATTACAATATTACTTGGGATTTCTCTCATATTGGTTATGATGTGTATGAAGAAGGATTAGCGATTATAACGAAGCATAATGTTGTAAAAGAAGATACGTTCTTTATTTCAGAAAATAAGGATACAGCGTATTGGAAAACACGCAAAATTGTAAGTGCAACAATTGCTTATAATGGTAAGAACATCACGTTTTACTCTTGCCACCTCGGTTGGTGGAATGATGAAGAAGAATCATTTAAAGATCAAGTGAATCGTTTGATGGAGCGTGTAGATAGCAATGAACTTTCCTTCTTAATGGGTGATTTTAATAATAACGCTCGTTTGCAAGGGGAGGGTTATGAATATATGATGCAAAAAGGTTTGTACGACACATATGGACTAGCAATAGAGAAGGATGAAGGAACAACTGTCCAAGGTGAAATTGCTGGTTGGGATGAAAATAAACATAATTTACGAATCGATCTAATATTGTGTAACCGAAGTGAAAAAGTTTGTTCTTCAAAAGTTATTTTTAATGGTACAAACCGAAATATAATTTCAGATCATTTCGGTGTAGAAGTGCAAGTAGATATATAATAGAAGAAATCCTCACAGATAATAAAAAGCTGTGAGGATTTTTTTAGGAATACAAGTATTTCCAAGAGAAAATACTTGTATTTTTTATGACATTTCCTATATATTTGTTATTATTGAATGTAAAACCGATTTGGTCATTTTGTATTCATACTTTGACTTACTTCGTTATATAATGTAGTAAGTTAAAGTTAATGGGAAAAAATAGTTCGTTTTTGGTTAATCCACGATGTAGAAAGTGATATAATTGCAAAATGTATGTATCATTTTCTAAAGAAGGAAAAATATATAATTAGGTGATAACTTCTATGAAACAAATTTGGCGTATTTATAAGACTGATTTACGGAATGTAGCTAAACATTGGGCTGCAATTGTTATTGTTGTAGGGTTAATGATTTTACCATCGTTATATGCATGGTTTAACATTAAAGCTTCTTGGGATCCATATGGAAATACAAAAGAAGTTCCCATTGCAGTTTCTAACCAAGATGCAGGCTCTAATTTAAGAGGGAAAGATATCAATATCGGGGACGAGATTGTAGATTCTCTTAAGAAAAACAAAAATCTTGGTTGGAAATTTGTAGATGAAAAACAAGCAATTTATGGAGTGGAACGCGGGGATTACTATGCAAGCATTACAATTCCAAAAGACTTCTCTGAAAAAATTGCAACTGTTCTGGATGAAAATCCACAGAAACCAGAACTTGATTACTATGTAAATGAAAAGGTAAATGCGATTGCACCGAAGATTACAGCAAAAGGTGCATCAGGTATTACAGAAGAAATTAGTAAAAACTTTGTTAAAACAGCGAACGGTGAGATTTTTAAAATTTTCAATGACCTTGGAATCGATTTAGAAACAAACTTACCAAGTATCGAGAAAGTAAAAGATCTTGTATTTAAACTAGAAGCGCAGTTCCCAGAAATGAATACACTTATGGATAAGGCGTTAGATGATGCGACTCGAGCAGAGGATGTTGTGAAAGTAGCGCAGAAAGAATTGCCGGTTGTAGAGAGTGTTATTAATGATGGGCAAGAAGCGTTAGGGAATTTAGATAAGTTCTTTGCAAGACAAGATCAAACATTGAAAAATGCTCCAGGGACGATAAGAAATGATTTAGTAGCAGCAAAAGGTGTTATGGATAGTGCAGCTGCATTTACTGATTTTCTAATGAATCCAGGTGTAGAATTAAATATTCCTGACTTGTCTGGAATGAATGGATTACCTGAATTCCCAGCGAGACCGGATCTTTCTAAGTTAAATAGTGATGGTTATAAGAGTATAGCGCAAAGTATTAATCAAACAGTAAATAATGTTTTAAGTTCATCACGTGCAGGAACAGCGTATGCACAAAGTGTTATGGATGGATTGCAAAATGGAAGCGTTGATCCAGAGATAGCTAAGAAAAATATTTCGACTATATCTAATAATCTTCAAACGCATATCGACAATCTTTCTTATGTAATTGATGTTATGGCTCGTTTAGAGCAAGGGGCTCAAACTGAGTTTGGACAAAATTTCTTTAAAACAAGAAAAGAGCATTTAACGGATATTAAGAATGGACAACAAGATTTAAATAATCGTTTTAAACGTTTAAACGATTTAATTAGCACAGGTCAAGAAGTTAAACAAGATGTGCGTGATGGAATCAATCAGAAATTAAATGAAACAAATGCTTTAATCGATCGAGCTGAAAAAGATTACAATGAAACGTTTGTAGCTGATTATAAAAAGGCAGTTAGCGCAGTAGATCAAGCTAAAGCTGATGCAAATCAAATATATGATAATGCAAAAGCAGATTATGATAAAGCGAAAAATAGCCTTGAAGGTGCAAAAGCAGATTTACAAAAAGCAAAAGAAGATGTACAAAATAGAGGTATTAACGGTTTAGATTCAACGAAAGTAGCTTTAAATAGCTTAAATGGTCAATTTCAATCTGGAATCGGTTTAATTGATGATATGATTCCAGTTCTAGAAAGTACAAATAAGGTTTTAGCAGATGTAAATAGTGATAAAAATCTTAATAATGGAATTGCAAAATTAAATAAAGCGAAAAGTAGTCTGCAAAAAGGTGTAGATGCAACGAATAAGGGGATTACACTTCTTAACAATGGACAGAAACCTACAAAAGATGTAATTGAAAGTATTAACAACGCTGCGAAGGGCGGTTCAGCTCAGTTAACAGATGTATTATCGACGTATGATTCAGAAATTGTACCTAATTTCAATACAGCAATTGCTCGTACAAAAGAGATGTCGAAAAATACAACTCAAATTTTAAATGAAGCAGACAAAAAGCTTCCAGACGTTAAAAAGTTACTAGAAGATTCATCAAAAGGCTTAGTAGACGGTAAAAAGAAATTAACAGACATTAAAGCTGACATGCCGGAAACTGAGAAAAAGATTAAAGACTTAGCAAATAAAATTCGTGATTTTGAATCTGAAGAGGATATAAAAGACATCATACGCTTATTGAAAAATGATGTTGAAAAGCAAAGTGACTACTTTGCGAATCCAGTAAATTTAAAAGAAAATAAATTATTTGCGATGCCGAACTACGGTTCAGCAATGTCACCATTCTATACAGTGCTTGCATTATGGGTAGGCGCATTATTAATGGTTTCATTATTAACAGTAGAAGTACACGAAGAAGGCGCGAATTATAAGAGCCATGAAATTTACTTCGGACGTTTATTAACATTCTTAACGATAGGTCTTTCACAAGCGTTTATCGTATCGATGGGAGATATATTCTTACTCGGTACGTACGTAGTCGATAAGTTCTGGTTTGTATTATTTAGTTTATTTATTGGTGGGGTCTTCGTTTGTATCGTATACTCACTCGTTTCTATTTTTGGAAACGTTGGGAAATCGATGGCGATCATTTTACTTGTACTACAAGTAGCAGGATCGGGCGGAACATTCCCAATCCAAATGACACCAGCGTTCTTCCAAGCGATTTATCCGTTCTTACCATTCACATACGCAATTAGCGCAATTCGTGAAACAGTTGGCGGAATGCTTTGGGATATCGTAACACGAGATTTACTTGTGTTAAGTGCTTTCGTAGTAGTTATGATTGTTGCTGCGTTATTACTGAAAACACCAATTAACAAATCAAGTGAAAAATTTGTTGAGAATGCAAAAGGAAGTAAAATCATTCACTAAAATAAAAGGTTCCTACCGATAGAGGTAGGAACCTTTTTGTTTAATCAAATTTTAATTTCTTTAATGCTTCTGCAAATGGGTTATTTAATGGTTCTTCTTCTTTTTTCTGCTGTTTCATATATTTTTGAACGTCGCGCTTATCAGCTTTGTTTCCAGATTCTTTTTTACGTCTTTCTTGGAATTTGGATAATTTCTCGCGATAGCCACATTTACATGCAAAGATTTGTCCTGCACCTTCACCGCGTAATTCTAACTTCTTCTTACACTGAGGGCAACGAGCGTTTGTTGTACGAGATACATTTTTACGATGACCACATTCACGGTCTTGGCAAACGAGCATCTTTCCTTTTTTGCCGTTTACCTCTAGCATTGGTTTACCGCAATCTGGACAAGACTTTGTTGAAATGTTGTCATGTTTATATTTTTTATCACTGGATTTAATTTCAGAAACAATTTCTTTCGTATAGTTTTTCATTTCGGAAATGAATACTTCTTTTTTCAGTTTACCCTTTGCAATTGCCTCTAGCTTTTGTTCCCACTCACCAGTTAGTGTAGGTGATTTTAACTCTTCTGGTACTAAATCAAGTAACTGACGGCCTTTTGAAGTAATATGAATATCTTTACCGCGTTTTTCAATTAAGAATGAATTGAATAGCTTGTCGATAATATCAGCACGCGTTGCTACAGTACCTAATCCACCAGTTGATTTTAGCGTATCAGCAAGTTGTTTATTTTGCGTATCCATATATTTTGTAGGATTTTCCATTGCTGAAAGTAAAGTCGCTTCGTTAAAACGTGCAGGTGCTTTCGTTTGACCTGATGTTTGCATAATTAATTTTACAGTTAATGTATCGCCTTTTTCGATGCGAGGTAAAAGTTGTTCTTTTACGTCATCAGTTACATCATCATCTTCAAAGCGATTTTCATATACTTCTTTCCAACCGGCATGTAAAATTGTCTTTCCGCGTGCAATGAATGTTTCATTGCCGACCTTTGTGCGTAACGTTAGTTGTTCGTATTCGAATGCTGGGAATAAAACAGCTAAGAAACGTTTTACAACTAAATCATAAATTTTACGTTCTTTATCTGTGAAGGCGGAGAAGTTAACGTATCCTTCTGTCGGAATAATTGCGTGGTGATCGCTTACTTTACTGTCATCAACAAATGATTTATTAGCCTTGATAGGCTTTTGTAGTACTTTATGTGCTAAAGGACGATATTCCCCAACGCCGCACGCCTTTAGACGTTCTGGAAGTGTTCCGACGATATCAGATGAAATGTAACGCGAATCTGTACGAGGGTATGTTAGCACTTTATGTTGTTCATACAATTTCTGCATAATGTTTAATGTTTCTTTCGCAGAGTAACCGAACTTTTTATTTGCATCACGTTGTAATTCAGTTAAATCGTAAAGACCAGGAGAGAATGACTTCTTCTGTTTTTTATCAATTTCCATAACAGTAGCATTATGTTTATCTAAACCTTTTACAATACCATCAATTTTTTCTTTATTAAAACTGCGGCTATTGCCATTTGCATCTTGCCAAGTTAGTTTTAATTGATTTGTCGTTTGAGCTTCGATGCCGTAGTAAGTTTGTGCTTTGAAGTTCTTTATTTCATCCTCACGACTAGCAATCATAGCAACAGTAGGGGTTTGTACACGGCCGCAATTTAACTGGGCATTAAAGCGAGTCGTTAAAGCACGAGTTGCATTAAGACCGATATACCAGTCAGCTTCTGAACGCGCAACTGCTGAAGCGTATAAATTATCATAGGCTTTACCTGGTTTTAAATTTGCAAAACCATCTTTAATTGCTTTATCGGTTACAGATGAAATCCATAGACGTTTGATCGGTTTATTAATGCGAACCTTATCAATAATCCAGCGAGCGACCAATTCTCCTTCACGTCCAGCATCTGTCGCTACAATAATTTCATTTACATCCTTTCTAAGTAGCTGACTTTTTACAGCATTAAATTGTTTACCAGTTTGTTTAATAACCGTTAATTTCAAACGCTCAGGTAGCATCGGTAAATCTTCTAAATTCCACTTTTTATATTTCACATCATAACTTTCTGGATCTGCTAATGTAACGAGATGACCTAAAGCCCAAGTTACAATATATTTACTACCTTCAAGATAGCCGTTTCCTTTTTTATCATACTTCAGTACACGAGCTATATCTCGTGCAACGGAAGGTTTTTCAGCGATTACAACGCTTTTTGACATATTAAAAACATCCTTTCAAATTTCCATAAGTTAAATATAGCATACATCTTCTTGAGATTCAGTTTCGCTCCATATTTCAGCTGTTTTTAATGGAGTTAACAAAATCCCAACTGATTAAAGTTTCACTTTATCAGTTGCCTCTATATCAAATAGAAAAGTAAAGAACTTGTTATTTTACTAGAATAAGAGTAGACTTTGAAGTAGATGAATAAGAAACACATGGGAGTTTGTGGATACAAACTGAGAGTATGGCTACTAGTCCGTCATTGACCATTTGAACCTGTTGGATAATGCCAGCGTAGGGAGAGTGTAAAAGCACATATTCAGGCACTTTGCGTACGCGCAAAGTGTCTTTTTGTGTATCTCCCATCATTATAGTTAGGAGATGAAAAGGATGAATATGAAAGAAATTAGTAAAGTAGTGGATTTGGTGAGAGAATCTAATCCGCTTGTTCATAATATTACAAATGTTGTTGTAACAAATTTTACTGCTAACGGTTTGTTGGCACTTGGGGCATCGCCTGTAATGGCGTATGCGAAAGAAGAAGTAGCAGAAATGGCTAGCATTGCTGGAGCGTTAGTATTAAATATGGGGACACTTCGTCCTGAAGAAGTAGAAGCGATGTTACTCGCGGGTAAATCAGCAAATGCGAACACTGTGCCAGTACTATTTGATCCAGTTGGTGCAGGAGCAACTTCGTATCGAACAGAAGTTGCGAGACATATTCCGGCTGAAATTGAGTTAGCAATTATCCGCGGAAATGCAGCTGAAATAGCAAATGTTATTAATGAGAAATGGGAAATTAAAGGGGTAGACGCTGGTACTGGAAATGGCAATGTTGTAAGTATTGCAAGGCAGGCAGCAGATGAACTAAATACAGTTGCGGTCATTACTGGAAAAGAAGATGTTGTTACAGATGGAGAGAGAACTATTGTTATTCGAAATGGTCACCCTATTTTAACGAAAGTTACGGGAACAGGTTGTTTACTAACTTCTGTAATAGGAGCATTTGTAGCAGTGGAAAAAGATTATGTAAAAGCAGCAGTAGCAGCATTAACGTTTTATGGTGTAGCTTCGGAACTGGCAGCTGCTAAGACCGTGGAAAAGGGACCTGGTAGTTTCCAAATTGAATTTTTAAATCAGTTAGCGAATACTACTTCTAGTGATATTGAGAAGTATGGAAAGATTGAGGAGTTAGAGTAAGAGGGAGTGAAAGAAATGGCACGCATTGAAATAGATAAAATGTCTAAGCTATTGCAAGTGTATTTTATTATGGGAAGTAATAACTGCACGAGGGATCCTTTAGCTGTATTGAAAGAAGCGTTAGATGGTGGAGTGACAATTTTTCAGTTTCGCGAGAAGGGGGAAGGTTCTTTAATCGGAGAAGATAGAGTGCGCTTTGCAAAAGAATTGCAGACGCTTTGTAAGGAATATAGTGTTCCTTTCATTGTAAATGATGATGTAGAATTAGCCATTGAATTAGATGCAGATGGTGTTCATGTAGGACAAGATGATGAAGGAATTACATCTGTTCGTGAAAAAATGGGAGATAAAATTATCGGCGTATCTGCTCATACAATTGAAGAAGCACGCTTTGCAATCGAAAATGGAGCAGATTATTTAGGCGTTGGACCTATTTTCCCAACGAGTACGAAAAAAGATACGAAAGCGGTTCAAGGAACGAAAGGATTAGCCTATTTTAGAGAACAAGGAATTACAGTGCCAATCGTTGGTATTGGTGGGATTACAATTGAAAATACAGCGGCAGTTATAGAAGCGGGTGCGGACGGTGTTTCAGTTATTTCAGCAATTAGTTTAGCTGAATCTGCGTATGAAAGTACGAGAAAATTAGCTGAAGAAGTAAAGAGAAGTTTGTAGGGAAGAACGTGTAGTATTTTAAGTGCTACATGGAGAAATAGACTGCCCCAAAATTTAAACAAACATTTGATTAAAAAAGCACAAACCTTTTTAAATAAAGGTTTGTGCTTTTTCTTTAAAACATAATTGAAATTAAGAGCATTCCAATTCCGATAGAAGTAAATGTTGCGATTAAGCCAGGAATCATAAAACTATGATTTAATACGTATTTACCGATACCTGTTGTACCAGTACGGTCAAAGTTAATAGCAGCAACGATTGTTCCATAGTTTGGAATGAAGAAATATCCATTTACTGCAGGGAACATAGCAATCAGTAGCGCTGGTGGAATGCCAAGAGATAGTCCAAGTGGCATTAAGGCACGTACTGTTGCAGCTTGGCTGTACAGTAAAATAGATAGAATGAATAGTGCGATGGCAAATAGCCAAGGTGCACTTGTTACTAAATGCTGAATGGATCCTTGAATCATATTTAAGTTTCCATTAAAGAAAGTATCTCCCATCCAAGCGATACCGAAAATAGCAACAACTGCTGTTGCCCCCGCTTTAAAGACGTTACCAGACACAATGCTTTCTACATTTGGTTTACAGAAAATAATAATAAGAGCCGCGATAGTTAACATAACCATCTCAATTGTATTCGGCATGGAAAGACGGGCTAACTTCCCATCAACTATCCATCCTGGACGAAGTGCTTCAAATGAACCAAGAAGTACAACAAGGAAGGTTCCTACAAGGAAAAGGATAACTGATAATTTTGCGCCCTTTACACCTACAAATTCTTTTTTCTCTTCAAGCTTAGGAATCATTCCTTCTTTTAATCGTTTTAAGTATTCAGGGTCTTCATTTAATTCTTTTCCCATCTTACTAGCAACGAATGCTGCTAACATACAAGCAATGAAAGTGGAAGGAATACTCACTTTTAAAATATCTAATAAAGTGATTTTATAGTCAGCTAACATTGCTAAAAGTGCAACTGTTGCAGCTGATATAGGACTAGCTGTAATTGCTTGTTGGGAAGCAATTACGGCAATTGACATTGGTCGTTCTGGTCTAATTCCAGATTCGCGAGAGACTTCTGCGATAACAGGAAGTACAGAATAAGCAACGTGACCAGTTCCTGCACAAAGTGTAAATAAATAAGTAACAATTGGAGCAAAGAATGTAATGCGTTTTGGATTTTTTCGTAATGCTTTCTCAGCCAGATGAACAAGGTATTCCATTCCTCCAGCGGCTTGGAGTGCACCAGCAGCTGTAATTACTGCTAAAATCATAAGCATGACATCAATAGGAGGAGCTGTAGGTTGTAAGTGGAAGACGAAAACAAGTATTGCCATACCAACGCCACCCATTACCCCTAGACCAACTCCGCCTAGACGTGCGCCAATAAAGATGCAGAGTAGTAACGTAAGAAATTGTAGCCAAAACATGATAAACTACCTCCGAAATTCATTAGTTAAGATATATTCGAATAATTTAATTTAAATGAAAATTAAAATAAATACTCAAAACAATCCCTGTGTTATATACATTTTTTATTATATAACACAAGAAATGTAACATTCACGTACTTTGTTAAATTATTTCGAAAAAATAATACATTAAAACTTTGCATTTGTATCTCTAAATAGGTAGACATTTTAATTTTTATGTTGTAATCTTTGATAGAGAATAATGTAATTCTCATAGAACTCCCATATCGTTCAACTCGTTCAGCGAGAAAGGCAAACTGGTGGAAACATTAGGACGCAAAACTACAGGAGCTAAGGCCGAAAGGCTACGCTAGCCAGTTACCGGACGGATAGGGTTGGTCTTGACCAATGCTTTTTCATTGGTCTTTTTTTATTTGCAAACAAATGAGAAACCTTATCAGTTGTTGATAAGGTTTCTATTTTAATAGTTTTCCTTTATATTAAGTTAATTAAGAAAGGTGATGTGAATGAAAAAATATTGGCACAAGCTATCATTTCTTCAAAAGAATGTATTGTTAACTGTGTTAGTTATTTTGACGCTTGTTGGTACTATGGGAGCGTTAAGTTTTAACATGTTTCAAAATAGCATGATGTCTATATTTGAAAGGCATTCTTTTGAAACAGGAGATACGGTATTACATAAATTAGACGAAGAAATAGTGAGAGATGTTACAAAGGATCCAGTGGCACAAAGAGAAAAGAGAGAGAAGTTAACAGAGAAATTAGATGAAGCAACGGAAGAATTGAATAGCGTTGGACAAATCTATATTGTTGGAGCAAAAGAAAATGAAAAAGGTGAGTTATTAATCGTCGATTTGTCTACAGAGTTAGCAAATGTTGTTGAAGTAAGGCCGGGAGAATATTATAAACAACCAGATCTTTGGATGAAAGCATACGATAAGGTAATGAGCACGAAAAAAGCAAACATGACAGTAGTATATGAAGATCTATTAGGATCATGGGTAACGATATTAGAGCCAATTAAAGATGGAGACGGAAATATTGTGGCAATTGTTGCAGCCGATGTAGATGCTTCTATTGTTCCTATTACAAAGGAAAAATTCATTATACAAGGTTTAATGTTTATTTGTATTTCTGTTTTAATTGCAACTGTTATTCAATTCTTAATCGTACGTAACGCACTTGCTCCATTGCGGGATTTACGTGAAGGATTACGCAGAGTTGGTGAAGGTGATTTAAGTATTAAATTAGAGGAAAGACCAGATGATATTGGTATTATTAATGCGTATTTTAATAATACCATCGAGAAGTTTAAAGGAATTATAGATAAAGTGAAGCAGACAGCAGAACAGGTTTCCTCATCTTCACAAGAATTGTCAGTGAGTACGAAAGAAAATAGCATGGCAGTCCAAGGAATCGTAAGTTCTATAGTTGAGTTAAGGGCTGGCGTTCAATTGCAAGAAACGTCAGTACCAAAGTATTTAGATATTGTATATGAAATGGAAGATAGGATGGAAGAGATAACTAATATTGCAAAACAAATGACGAAAGAGTCTGAAGGTACGAAGCATCATTCAGAAAAAGGAAATGGTATTATTGAACAGACGATGAATCAAATGAACATAATACAAAATGCAGTACAAGATTTATCTTCTATCATTTATTCTTTGGAAGTAAGATCAAAAGAAATTAGTGATATTGTAACTGTAATTACAAGTATTTCAAATCAAGCGAATTCGCTAGCTTTACATGCTACTATTGAAGCTTCACGTGCTGAGGAAACTGGAGAGGGATTTGCCGTTGTTGCTGATGAAGTGCGTAAATTAGCAGAGCAGACGGAAGCATCAGCAAAAGATATAGCAAAATTAATAGGGGAAACACAAGCAGGAACGGAAGAAGCTGTTGTTTCAATGCAAAAAACCTCAAAAGAAGTAGAGTCTGGAATGAAACTTGTTGAAAGTAGTGGTGCTTTCTTTGAAAAAATTTCGAAATCAGCACAAACTGTTACTAATCAAGTTGGAGTTGTTTCTAGCAATTCAAATAATATATTGCAAAATAGCCAAAATATTGTTCGTGTTGTAAATGAACTATCACTTATTGCAAATAAGTATGCGAATAGTAGTAGTAATGTTGAAGAAATCATGAAAGAACAGGAAATGTCTGTACAGGATATTGCTGAATTAGCCAGTTCTTTAAGCTGGCTCTCACAGGAGTTACAAGAGTTAATTGGGGAATTCAAAAGTTAAATGAAATGATTATACATGCTTTTGTTTGTTCAATAAAATAAATCATGCTACAATGAAAACGAATTAAGGACCGGGGAGCCAATTGGCTGAGAGGATGTGAGCAAACATCGACCCTCAACCTGATCTGGATAATGCCAGCGTAGGGAGTTACTTAAAGTGATGTAGCATATGTTATTCTATAATAACTTGCATACAAGGCTTTCCTACGCAGTAGGAAAGCCTTTTCTTGTTTTAAAATTTAATTTCATAAGGGGGATTTTACTATGTCACAACAAGTTACAATTTCGTTTTCAGTAGTACCACAAGCAAAGAACAAAGATGTGTATTCTGTTGTTGATAAAGCGATTGAGGTTGTACAACAATCGGGAGTTCGTTATGAAGTAGGGGCAATGGAAACGACGCTGGAAGGAGAATTAGATGTACTTCTTGATATCATTAAACGTGCACAACAAGCTTGTGTGGACGCTGGAGCAGAAGAAGTGATTACTTCTATTAAAATCCATTATCGTCCAAGCACTGGTGTAACGATAGATGAAAAAGTTTGGAAGTACCGTGATGAATATGCAAAACCAGAAGCAATCTAAAATAATTACAGCAATTTGGCTTATCCTTCTCATTGCGATATGGGAAGGATCTGTTTCAGTATTTAAAATTGAACCGTGGATTTTACCGAAGCCTTCTGCCATTGTTCAAGAATTAATTGGAATGAAAGATTTACTATTACCGAATACGATGCAGACGCTGCAAGAGGTTATAATTGGACTGTTCTTTGCGATTTTAATTGGGACAAGCATTGCAATTCTTATGGACGTTATCCCTTTATTTCGTATTTTAATAAATCCGTTGCTTGTTATTTCGCAAACGATTCCAATCGTTGTACTTGCACCGTTATTTATTATTTGGTTTGGATATGGAATGCTACCGAAAGTAATGGTAGTCATACTCGTTTGTTTCTTCCCGATTGCGCTTAGCATTTTAGAAGGTTTTCAAACGGTAGATAAAAATATGTTGAAGTTGTTGCAAACGATGAAGGCAACGAAATGGCAAGTTTACCAGAAAGTAAAGTTTCCAGCAGTGCTTCCATACTTTTTCTCCGGTTTAAAAATTGCAGTTACATATAGCGTAATGGGAGCGATTATTGGAGAATGGCTCGGTGCCAGTGAAGGATTAGGAGTTATGCTTACAAGGGCTACGAAATCCTTTTTAACAGCCCGAGTATTTGGTGTTGCAGCAATTATTGTAATGGTGACATTATGTCTGTATTTTATCGTGGAGTTTATGGCAAGAATAACAGCACCATGGATATATAGAAAGGACGGCAGAAAATGAAAAAAGGTTTAAAAGTTATGTTGGCTGCCTTATTAGCAGTAGGTGTAGCTGGATGTAATCCGGCGAAGAAAGAAGAAAGTGCAAGTAAAGATCAAAAAGTAAAAGTCGTATTAGATTGGTTTCCGAATACGAATCATACTGGCTTATATGTAGCACAAGCGAAAGATTATTATAAAAAACAAGGCTTAGATGTAGAAATCATTCAGCCTGGTGATAATGTGACGGCGGAGCAAATGATAGCTTCGGGAAAAGCTGACTTCGCAATAAGCGCACAAGAAAATGTAACGTTGGCTCGTGTGGAAGGTATTCCTGTTGTATCTGTAGGTGCGATTATTCAGCATAACACTTCAGCTTTTGCATCGCTTAAGAAAGATAATATGACGTCACCGAAAGATTTTGAAGGGAAACGTTACGGTGGCTGGGGAGGACCAGCGGAAGAAGCGACATTAAAGACAATTATGGATAAGCACCAAGCCGATTTTAATAAAGTTGAAAAAATCATTTTAGGACAAACAGATTTCTTTAAATCAATTGGTCGTGATGCAGACTTTGAATGGATTTATTACGGATGGGATGGAATTGAAGCGAAGCGCCAAGGAAAAGAGTTAAATACGATTATGGTGAAAGACTTAGATCCAGCACTTGATTTCTATAGTCCTGTTATGATTACGAGTGAAAAACATACGAAGCAAGATAAAGACTTTGTGAAAAAGTTTATGAGTGCAACGACAGAGGGTTATAATTTTGCAATTAAAGAACCGAAAGAAGCTGCCGATATTTTAATTAAAGCTGTTCCAGATGTAAATAAAGATTTAGTACAAGAAAGTCAAAAATGGCTAAGTACGAAGTATCAAGATGATGCAAAAGCGTGGGGAGTACAGAAGGAAGAAGTTTGGACGAATTACATGAATTTCTTATATGATAACAAAGTTATTAAGAAGAAAATTGATGTGAAAGATGCCTTTACAAATGAGTTCCTTCCAAGTGAAAAATGAGTGGATTACAAATAAAAGATATTGTGAAATCTTTCGATGGCAAGAATGTATTAGCAAATATTAGTGCTTCTATACGAGAGGGAGAATTTGTTTCTTTTGTAGGACCGAGTGGTTGCGGGAAAAGTACACTATTAAATATGATCGCAAATGTTGAAAATCCAACAAGTGGAAGTGTAACGTATAACGATAAACAAATACAAGAGCAAGATATTGTAAGTTATATGCCGCAACAGGATTTATTACTACCGTGGCGATCAGCTTTACAAAATATCGTTCTTCCGTTAGAAATTGAAGGGAAGCCGAAAAAACAAAGGCTGACAGAAGGAATGGAAGCATTAAAGCAGTTTGAACTAGATGAATATGCAGACCATTATCCAGATGAATTGTCTGGAGGGATGCGTCAAAGAATTAGTTTTCTGCGCACATATTTATGTGAAAAGCCAATTATGCTACTTGATGAGCCTTTTGGTAAATTAGATGCTTTTACAAAAATGGAAGTACATAGCTGGCTTTTACACTCTTGGCACCAAGAGAAGCAAACAATCGTTATGGTTACACACGACTTAGATGAGGCAATCTTGCTTTCGGATCGCGTATTTATTTTATCTCAAAGACCAGCATCAATAGTTGGTGAGGTACAAGTGAAATTACCTAGGCCGAGAACGATGGATATGTTAACATCACTTGAGTTAAAGAA
>WPCH01016578.1_pt1 | contig 17117 bp, 15 predicted proteins | sample 5399881 | NCBI WGS metagenome assembly WPCH01 (sample SAMN12869468, study PRJNA574797) | sludge metagenome | isolation source: wastewater treatment of pH5 | place: China:Beijing | collected 2019-05-20
GAACTGAATAAGGCTACCATTTATCTATATTTTAAAAATAAGGAGGCACTTTACGCTACTATCGTACTCCGTGGTATCGAGATCCTGAAGGAGAAATACACAGAGTGCATGGAAAAAGAGGCTCCGGGAATTGTCAAGGTAGCCCTGATGGGCCAGGCCTATTATCAGTTTTCACAGGAATACCCGGATTATCTTCGTATGATCCATTTTTATGGTTCTGAGCGTTTTTCAAAAGAAAACCCGTGTACCGCAGAGATTGGAAAGGGGTACGGTACCTGCCGGCTGATCCTTCGGGATGCGATCAAGGAGGGTATCTATGACGGTACAATCCGGGCCGATCTCGATCCGTTTCTGACCTCGATGTACCTTATGATCTCCTTCATGGGTATCCTGTCAATGGAAAATAAATGGAAAATAGTGATCGAGGCTGAGGGGTTCAGCTACGAGCAGTACACCAGTGAATTTTTCCGGTTCATCATTCCTGCTATCTCTTCCGAACCTCACAAAATGGATGTAAAAGATTTCGAATCATCTGGGTTCTTTTTAACCGAGCCTGCAGAACCTGAGAAAAAGAGAAAAAAATCTTAAAGTTTTTAGAATTTTGAGGGTGAATTTTTCAGCTGTATTACATTTTACTCTGTTGCTTTCTACTCTGTTGCATTCTACTCTGTTGCGTTTTATTTTCTGGTTCTCGCCTGCTCCATACGGGACAGGTGGGTTCAACCAGAGATAATAAAATCGCTGGTTTTGTTCTACAAGAATCTAACCAGTCTGGAATGATCTGCCCGGCTGCTTAAGGCATTGTTTCGGGGAAAAAAATACCCTGCATTAAGTTTCCAAAAAGTTTACATGAATCATTCACGCCGACGTATTGCCTGCCATTCTTAAAAATGGTATCATTATTTGCTCCTATTTCCATTTTTGAACCATCTCCAAGATCAAATGTGCATGTCGTATCTGCAAGTCCGCCATTAGCTTCTCCAAATCGAAAACTTAAAATTTGTACAATATTTACAGCCTGCTCGATATCCTCATCATTAGTGAGAGTAATGGTTTCGTTTCCCTGCATAATTTGCACAGATACGACACTCGCTCTTTCCAGTTCGTGAGCAACAGGTAAACCGTGTGCAAAATAAAAATATACCAGTAAAATTATAGTTGTAATAATAGTTGAAATAACAATTTGCGGTATAAACTTTGCATTCTTTTTGATCACTATATTTTTACTCCATTACGTTTTCTGTCAGTAGTAATATACTTCTTTTATTCTATGCCCTTAAGTAAAATTGTTCAGTTATCTTATTTCACTTATTTATATTTCGTTTTATAATCATATCAATTTATTATCTTTTATGATTCTAAAATATAATGAAAAGTTTTGCAGAAAAAACTTCAAATCAATAGTTCTAAAATCCACTGCCGTAATATCAGGAGGCCCGATATCCTCTCTGCAAATGCTTCCGCAGAAAAAAAGATAAAAAATAAAAAAAGATAAAAAATAGAAAGAAGTCACAACAGGATGAATAAAACTATGAATCAAATATGAATCCGCCTTAAACTTCCAGCCCCTCTTCTTTGAGGAAATGATCAATCAGTTTCCTTGAAATGCTGATCTTTCCCGGAAGCACAGGCAGTTCGTTTACTGAAAACCATTTTGCGTCCTCGATTTCAAACCCGTCTGGCCGAATCTCTCCTGAATCATATTCTGCGGTAAAGCCGATCATCAGGGAATTTGGGAAAGGCCATGCCTGTGTCCCGAAGTAAGTTACATTTTTTACTTTGATACCGACCTCTTCCCAGATTTCCCTTTCAACCGCCGCTTCAGCCGATTCGCCTGGCTCGACAAAGCCTGCTATAAGGCTGTACATGTCAGGAGGGAAGTTGGGAGACCTTGCAAGCAGGATTTTACTGCCCTTTCTTATAAGCACTATAACAGCAGGCGAAATTCTGGGATAGAAAAGCTCTCCGCATTCAGGGCATTCCTTTCCTCTTTCTCCCGGTTTCTGCGAGGTCTTTGTTCCGCACCTGCTGCAGAACTGGTTTGTCCTGTCCCATTCCATTACCTGAACTGCTTTGTTCACAAGCTCAAAACACCCCTCACTCATCTCGGAATATGCCTGCCTGAGGTCAACAAACTCCATACCTTCCGGAGCTTTAGCGTCCTGTGGAAGTTCAATAGAAAAGCAGTCTGTCCCCTCAAGTACGCCAAGGTACTGTTCCCTTATAACAGGAAGCCCGAGTTCCCTGATATCCAGCAGCCTGGGAATTGCTCCAGGGTTTTTATGGGTTTTAATAAGAATATCACGTCCCCGGAAAATGAACCAGAGAGCCTTTTTGGTCCTTCCGGCTGGCGGTTCTATGCCTACGATGAACTTAGGATGAATAGGGTTTTCCCTGTTAGTGGGGGTCATAATGTCCATACTATTGGATTTTGTTGTATATATGATTACGGGAGCGATTTAATTTCAATAGTATCATGGATTTCAAAGGCGGTTTTGTAGAATTATGATTTTTTACGAGAATAAAAACAAAGGAAGAGCTATCTCCTCACATATTCTGAAAAAATAGGAAAATAGGAAAATAGGAAAATGAAGTTTTCTCAGGAGCAAAACCCAACCTTGAATTTTACCTGTGGGCTCTTCGTTCCAGATATTTAGCAACTTCCATGACTATAAGAGTGGTAGAAGCCAGAGGAATGATCATTCCCCAATCCGAAAGCGAGAGAGGTACAGTCCTGAAAGCTGTCTGCAGAACAGGGACATAAATTGCTGCAAGCTGCAGAAGCACAGTGCTCAGGATGGCATAGATCAGGGGCCAGTTTGTGAAAATTCCCAGGGAAAAGACCGATAGCCTGTCAGAACGCCAGTTAAACGCGTTGAACATCAGAGAAATCACAACCAGGGTAAAGATCAGAGTCTGGATCTTTGGAAGAGGCATTCCTTCTTCAAGAGCCCAGGAAAGAACTCCAAGAGACTGGACTGCAATAAGGGCTCCCAATCCAAGGCTCGCTATGAGCATTCTCCTGGAAACCAGTCCTTCTGTAGATTTTCTGGGTTTCTGCTTCATAAGCCCCCTGTCAGGAGCTTCCAGAGAAAGCGCCATTGGAGGAAGCCCATCTGTGATAAGGTTGATCCAGAGGATCTGGACTGCAATTACAGGCAGGATCTGCCAGGCAAGCACTCCGACAAGGACAATCAGGACAACTCCTATATGGCAGGTAAGGCCGTAAGCAATAAAGTTTTTGATATTCTTCAATATATTTCGGCCCTCTTCAACTGCGGAAACAATGGATGCGAAATTGTCATCTGTCAGGATCATGCTGGAAGCTTCCTTACTGACTTCGGTTCCGGTAATTCCCATTGCAATACCCATATCTGCGGCTTTCAGGGCAGGGGCATCGTTTACTCCGTCCCCGGTCATTGCAACGATATAGCCTTTTTTCTTGAGGGCGTTAACAACCTTCAGCTTATGCTCGGGATACACTCTTGCATAGACCGAAACCTTCTCCACCATGTCTTCGAATTCTTTGTCTCCAAGGGCGTCCAGTTCCGTGCCTGTAAGGACAAGGTCCCCTTCCCGGTAAATCCCTATCTCTCTTGCAATAGCAAAGGCGGTTGTTTTGTGGTCTCCAGTAATCATTACAGTCCTGATTCCTGCATCAGTACAGGTGGCAATCGCAACCTTTACCTCTTCTCTGGGTGGGTCACGCATGCCCATGAGCCCGGCAAACACCATCTCCCGTTCAGCGTTTTCAGGAACTATATTCTCAGGAACCTGACGGTAAGCAAAACCCATCACCCTGAGAGTCTGGTTTGCCATCTCATTTACGGTATCCAGGATTTCCTTCCTAATTTCAGGGGTTAACTCCTTCTCCTGCCCTCCAAGGAAAATTTTCGTACAGCAGCCAAGAATGACTTCCGGAGCTCCTTTAGAATATGCATACAGACCTTCTTCTGAAGCGTTCAGGGTAGTCATCATCTTTCTTTCGGAAGAAAACGGAACTTCTCCGATACGCCTGTGACCTAGCTCAAGATCAGGTCTCCAGATCCCTTTTTTGGCTGCCGCAACTACAAGGGCGCCCTCAGTGGGATCTCCAATAATATCCCCTATTCCTTCCTCCTCGACCAATCCCGCATCATTGCAGAGAGCTCCTGTTACCAGCAGCTTATGAAGATGTATGTCTTCAGAAACAGGCTGGCCTTCCTTGAAAAAGTCTCCCACGGGCTCATATCCGTTACCTGTAACACTCAACATGGTCCCGTTTACATACACCTTCTCAACGGTCATCTTGTTCTGGGTGAGCGTCCCGGTTTTGTCCGTACAGATAATGTTGGTAGAGCCGAGGGTTTCTACGGAAGGCAATTTTCTCACAAGGGCATGCCTCTTGACCATTCTTCTGACCCCGAGAGCAAGTCCCACAGTCACAACCGCAGGGAGAGCTTCGGGAATTGCTGCAACTGCGAGTGCAACGCCCCAGAGAAACATCTCAAAAGGATCAAAGCCCTTAAAGATTCCGAGCACTGCTACAAAAGCAACAACAATAAGAGTTGCGGCTCCAAGCCAGCGCCCGAACTGGTCGAGCTTTTCCTGCAAAGGGGTTCTTTCCCTTTCGATTTCTCCCAGGAGACCGGCAAGTTTTCCAAAAGCAGTACTCATGCCTGTTGCCGTAATTACTGCTTTCCCCCTGCCATAGGTAACCGAAGTTCCGGTATAAGCCATATTTTTCCTGTCAGGCTGCGGAGTTTCGGGAAGAAGAATTTTGATGCTTTTTTCTACAGGAACAGATTCTCCTGTGAGAGAAGATTCGTCGATTTTAAGAGACTGAGCCTCAAGCAGTCTGGCATCTGCAGGTATTCTGTCCCCTGCCTGCAAAATAAGGATATCTCCCGGGACAAGTAAGGAAGAAGGGACTTTTACTTCCTTCCCGTCCCTTACCACAAGAGCTTCGGGGCTGGTCAGTGATTTTAGAAGCTTGATAGATTCTTCTGCCCTGTATTCCTGGACAAAACCAAGAACTCCTGCAAGGAATACTGTGAACAGAATAACAAGGGCATCTACAAGCTCTCCAAGGAAGGCAGAAAACAGCGCTGCAACAATTAAAATGAGAATCAGGAAACTTTTGAACTGAGAAAGAAAAAGTTTTACTGCAGATGTTTTTTCTTCTTCTTTAAGTTCGTTTTTTCCATATTTTTCAAGTCTGTTTTCTGCTTCTCCCGAACTCAGTCCGGTTTCGGATGTGTCCAGGGTTTTTAGAACCGCGTCAGCGGCTTCATCATGATACATCCTGTTCTTATCTCCAGTAAATAAGGCAAACGTTTCTGGGTTGAAAGCATTTTAGTCTGACATGTTAAAGGTAAAAATTCAGGTGGATTAAATTCACTAATTAGATATAGAGTTATCTATGGAGAACCAGAACTTTATATGATGAGTTTCTGAAAGGTTTAAGGTTTTTAAAAAACCTGGAGTTCTAGCAGGAAAATAGATATAAAAGACAGGTTTTAAGGCAGGTTTCAGAATAATTTTAAAATAGATTTATTCCAGAAATAATTTTGAAATAGATTTATTCCAGAAATAATTTTAAAATAGATTCTAAAAAATTAAGGAATCTTCCCCCTGACTACGATTAACTCTTCAAATGAAACTTTTTTTCTCAATACAACATCAACCTCAAAACCCATTTTTATCATCCTATCCTTTACAGCCTCAAGCCCTGTAATCGAAGAAATCAATACCAGGACTTTTCCTCCGGGCTTCAGGTAGTTTCTTACTTCATCCAGAAAACGGTCAAGAGTCTCTCTCCCGCTGGCTCCGCCGTCAAAAGCGTAGTTAAGCCAGCCGGTAACTTTTTCTTCTTCGGAAGTTGGAAGATAAGGCGGATTAAAAAGGATGAGGTCAAAAGGAGTTCCCTTACTTCCGGGTTTTAGCCCCCTGAAAAGGTCGGTGCGGATTACTTCAACCCCATTGGCTTTTGCGCAGAGGGCGGCATGAGGGTTGATCTCGGTTGCAAAAATTCGGATACCTTTAACATTTGCCCTGAGAACAGCAGATACGAAACCTGATCCCGCCCCGATTTCCAGGATACGCATACCCGGTTCTGCCTCTTCAAGGGCGGCATCGGCAAGCAAAAAAGAATCCTCTGCAGGCTCGTAAACGAGATCCGAAGCTCCGAGTCTGACCCGGGTATTTCTGTATTCGATTTCAACCATATTTATCGGAATTTTATGTCAGAAATTATCTGGATTTAAGGTCAAAAGTCATGTTTGCAACGCTGGCAAGCTCTTCAGGTGTAAGGTCTTCCGCCCTTTTGTTCATGAAATCTTCGGGGAGCTGGCTTACAATCTCTTTGATGTCAGGGATTTTGAGCAAAGAACTGGTGTTCAGTATTGCGTTTCTGAGCTTTTTCCGGCGCTGGCTAAAGACCGCAGCTACAAACTGGAGGAAGAAAGTTTCATCCCTCACCTCAAAAGGAGTCGGGCGCGGAATCAGTTTGATAACCGCAGAATCAACCTCAGGGGCTGGCTGGAAGGCGCCTTTCGGGACCTTCATGACAATGGAGGCATCAGCAAAGTAGCAGGTATCGATCGTGAGACGGGAATAGTCTTTACAGCCGGGAGGAGAGACCATGCGAACTGCAAACTCGTACTGGTACATAAGAACCCCGAGTTTGAATTTATGACGTAAAAGCTTGAAAGTAATTTCCGAGGAGATAGAATAGGGAAGGTTTGAGACGACCTTGTCGAACTCAGGGAAATCGACTTTCAGGGCGTCTCCTGCTATAATCTCTATATTCTCTGCAGCATCGAAACGGTCATGCAGGACTGATACAAGGGCAGGGTCAAGCTCGACAGCAATCACCTTCTTTGCCCTTCTTGCGAGTCTTTCCGTAAGGTTTCCGATTCCCGCACCTATCTCAAGAACTGTATCCTGCGGACTCAGCTCAGCAGCAGCGACTATCCGGTCAAGGTAGCCTGCATCGATAAGAAAATGCTGGTCAAAGGTGCCCCCTTTTATATTGTACTTTTTAAGAATAGAACGAACCAGGTCTGAAACCTCCTGAATGAAATAATGTTTTAAAACTGAGCGTACAGAAACAATACCGGAAAAAAATTAAAAAATAGAAAAAAAGTTTCCCGCTCACTCGGGTCTCTGGCGGCGGGGAGGTGTGGTGAACAGCCTGTACTTTATAAAGTCATCTTTGAGTTCTTCTTCGATCCTGTGAGAGATAACCTTGGCAGGGTCGTGAAGACTTGGAATCCTTTCGCGGATGTCCTGAAAGCTCTTGAAATCCCCTTTCTTGCGTTCATCAATGATGGACCACATAAGTTTTTTACCAATTCCAGGAAGGAGTTCAAGCATATGCAGACGGGTTGTAATGGAATGGGCATCATTGAAAAATTTTACGAATGCTTCTTCTCTGTGCCTTACAATAGCTTCAAGGATAAACGGCAGCTCCAGGTTGGCTCCGTTTGTAAGGTCAGAGTAACCTATCCTCTGCTTTACGTGGTCTATTTCATTCCTGTCCCCCGGGCCTATATAGACCCTTGACTGGATATCAGGAATAACCCCGCTTTTGGGGACGAGTTCCATAAGAGTAAACTTCTTGTCCCCAATAGCCTGCACGAGAGGTTTTTTCTGATAAGCTGACTTGCCGTCAATGGATTTTCCGTATGGGAGATAATCCAGCACCCATACGTATTCTTCCCTGTCCTGCGAACTTTCCACGGCTTTCCCGGATGAGCGCGGAGCTCTTTCTGACTGCCTTTCAAATTGCGGTTTGCCTGCCGGACGCCTGCCGCCAGAAGAAGGTCTTTCGGCAGTGGTTCTGCCAGTGTACGGTCTACCTGATTGCGACTTATCTACTTTCATCAGCACCCATCCTATCGGTAATATGAAACCCCTTTAATTGAGACCCCGGTGTATCTTTCAGGGATGCTCAAACTTAGATATGCCCAGCTTCTATTAGCTCTCTTTTTGTTCAGGGTTTTTCCCGGATGCGTTAACATATCCCTTCAGTTCTGAAAACCGGGAGATGACCTGCAACACGGGATTCTCAGGTTAAAATATTTTAAGAACCAGAGAATTTTCTAATGCTAAATTTATCAGGTCGGAGCACTTGCATACTTTAAAGTACTCCAACAAGTTTTAGAATACTTCCCTCATAAATAACAAATACACTGCTATATAGTTATTCTCTTTAACTTTTAATTATTCCATAGCTGCGAATACATAGTCCAGAATTTGATCAAGCTCTTCATTGCTCAGTGTGTATTTTTCTTTTGCATAGATTGACCTGAGTTCGTCTCTGGATTGAGGCAGGATATCCGCGATCCTGACCGCAATAACCGGTTTCATTTTTTCGAGCTCAAGCAATTTATTAACAAGTTCTCTTGATTTTACTCCGCTGATCCTGGAGAACTGCTCCGCATGATTGAGGGCTTTTCTAAAACTGTATGAAACCTCGATCCCCTTCTCTCTGCGCTCTTCAGCGATCGCGGTAAGTTTATCCTTGACCTCAGCCAGTGTCAATAATTCTTCGTTGAGTACTTCCTTAACTATCATCGAAATACACTCTTTTGAATTAAAATATCAGTATCTGTACTTCCTTACAGAGCAATCCTTTCCAGTGCTTTTATGAGCTCTGATTCCTGCTGCCAGTATTATGTCTTTGAGTACCGGTATGCACCCGATAAGCCGGAACTATTTTAAATAACGGTATCCTGAGCCATCTGTGCCATGTTCACAGATAATACATCTCAACCATATGTTTTACAAATGATATATAATTATAGATGTTCCCTTACCGGGATAAGAGATTAATTTTAAAAAGCAGTTGTTCCAGATCCCTTACAAGCATATTTGCTTTATAAAGGCTTTAAGGGATTGGTTCTGTTATGTCTGATACCTGCTATTATTCAGCCTGCAATTTGCTGGAATTCCGTCAGGATTTTAGACCTCCGGCTGGAGGTCAGCATACCTTAAACCCTTAAGAGAAGGAGATTAGGTTTAAAAACCTAACTGCCTGCTCGAAATCAGTATTTCTGGGGTTTCAGGTGCTGCGGAACAGAAAAGACTTCCTTCATTGAGTTTCCTTCGCGGACTGCCAGAATATATGACCTGCCGCGCTGTCCTATAACTTTTCCTGTAAAGCCCTGGAATTTCGGATTTGGCATCCCTTTCTGGACGCTGGGGTCGATGTCAATGTGAACCATCTGTCCATCTTCGAATTCCTGGATTGCCTTGCTTACAGGGGAAATTCCTCTTTCACGAACCGTCTTCTGTAATTTGTACCTTGTGCAGCGTCTTTCACCGTGTGAATTTGTCATCGCATGTTCCTCCGTTAGAATGCTCGATTAATTTCTCTTTAATAAAGTTTCTGTTTGGTTTTCCTCTAAATAAAATGGATATTATTTAAATGAACCGTTCATGAAGCCACTTATTCCCTGTGGCTCGGCCGGCCAGTGAAACCGATTAGATGGATAGATTCATTTAGTTCAGATAGATCAGGATTCCAGATCAGATCTATCCAAATTATTTAGATTTATCTGGTTTTAAGGGCAGGTTCAGATGTTTAAGGCTTAAATTTCGACGTTAACCACATCAAGATCTTCCACGAGCGCAGGGATTCCTAAAAGCCCTGTCAGGCTCGGGTTTGTCCTGCCTTCATCTCCGGAAATCAGTTCTTTGACGTACAGCCCGCCTTCACAGTTTACGGTGATATAAGCATAACCGTCATCCGTCAGCTCGTTAAGCGTGATGCTGTGCACGTACCTTTTCCGTATAAGGTCTGCCCGCCTGTGGACCACACGCTTTGGGGTCTGCTGGGCGATCTCTGTGCCATTCAAAGACTCAAGGCAGGATTTAAGCTTTTCCTCTGAGACAGGCTCTTTAAATGTAACTTTAAGCTTATAAGTTTTATCCGCCTTTGAGCTTTTCAGGGTTTCGATCATTCCTTTTTCAACGAAGCGAAGATCCCTTACCTCGACTTTTCCTGCCGCATTTTCATTAATTTTTGCAGCAAGTGCTTCAAGGTCGGCACTGCGTTTTACAGGAGACTTTGCTTCCACCACAAAGGGCCTGCCGCTTCCAAGCATAAGGGCATCGATATCTTCCCTGCCCGACCCATGGAAAGCCGTGTCAACAGCTTCAAAAGCCTCGACAACGGGGCCTTTGATAAGCTCGTCCACGGATTCCGGGTACTGTTTGCCTGTAAACCCGCATTTCTCGCAGCCTTTACCCCTGCATTTTCTGCAGGGCCAGCGTGTCTGGGGAATTCCTCTGACCTTTTTAAGGTAGCGCCCATAGATATACACTGAGCGGACCTGAAGCTCGAATTTGTTTGTTGCAAGGTCAAGGGTGATAACAATATCCGGGTTTTCAAAGTCCACTTCCTTATTGACTCTTTCTGCAATCCGCTTGCCCACTTCCCTGTTAAGCTCGGTTTTCAACTGCTCGGCATATGCAGTCCCTGCCTCAGCCCACAGGATTTCCTCATTCTCACTGAGAAGCCCGCTTACCTTTGTGCCGACAAGGAAGGTGGAGTACTCAAGCCCTTCCAGAGCTTTTGCAGCTTCCTCTGCCCAGAAATCCAGTTTTTTAAACTGGTCAAGGCAGACCCAGCACTGCTCGTTTTCACCCTCTATTCTTAGAGTTTTCCTGGCAAGGGCGCTGCACGGGGCAAGCTCCTTTAAAAGGGAGTCATCATTTTCACTTTTATAAATGCGGTCCCCTTCCAGGGCGAGGGCAAGTTTTACTGCCTGTCCGCGTTCTCTGTTGCTGAGGCCTGTAGATAATTTCGCAAACTGACGGCCCATGCAGTGGTCACACACAGGACCTTCGTGCAGAATCTTTTTTGAAATTTCGAGTACATCCATTTATTTCACATTCTCCAAGCTTGTTTTCGAGGAATAGACCTGAAGCGGATTATTGAGAGCTTATATTGAAAGACCTGGTTTAATTAAGAGACCAGGTGAGGATTATATTAAGATATATATTAACAAATTACTGAAAGGAGGTCCCCGGCAGTATTCAATAAAGCATCTGCCCTGAAATGCACGTCCGGATAAGTTCTGTCCTGATACAGGGAAATAGGATATAACTTTTTGGATAAAAACCAGAAACAAAAACTGTATCTCAGTCTTCGGGCCGAGAAATGTTTCCTCCTGGAATTTCCCCTCTCTCGGCTTCAACCCTGTCAAGTTCGTTATGAATAAGGGTTATGCAGTGGTTGGAGTGAAGGGAAATGGGCCCAACGGAAATGACCTGTGCTCCTGCTTCAAGGAGCTGCTTTTCCTCTTCTTCCGTAACTCCTGTATGGTCGCCCAGAATAAAAACAGGGTCTTGAATCTCACGGGCGATTTCTCTGAAGTCCTTCCCATCTTCCCTCAGATAAAGCAGGGTACGCCCCTCAAAAGAAGCCAGAAGGGAATTCAAATCCCCGGTGCGGGTCCAGACTCCGGGCGTGGACCTTATATCCTGTCCGGCTGCATTTTTCAGAAGGGCTTTCTGGATAAGCGAACCGCTGCTCCTTTCGTCGGGATTGAGGTATCTCAGGTGGAGCCCTTCAAACCGGATTATTTTTCCGGGCTCGGGCTCTCCCAGGAGGAGCAGGTGAACATTTACATCCCTGCGCATCCCGAAAGAGAGAAAAAGGGCAGAGCTTACGCAGCGGCAAAGTATGTCCATTCTTCCTGCAGACCCCGGAAGGTCATTTAAAGAAAAGTCGCCGCTGGTTTTTGCTTTATGCCCTATGATAACGATATCACGCATGGGGCAGTAATATTACGTAAGGGATATAAAACATGTATGCATGTTTCACAGAAGAACACATGACATAATATGAGAAAGAGATAATATTTAAGACTCGATAGAGAATAAAACCAGAGTAAAGAGTCATGATTAAACGATAAGTGGATTGAAAATTCAAAATAAGGACGAGATAAGGATGAAGATACTCGCTATTTCCGACCCACATGGAGACTATTCGAAGATTGAAGAGATCATAGAAAAAGCCGGGGACTTTGACCTGGCTGTTGTGGTCGGGGACATAACCAACTTCGGACCCGATGAGAAAGTAGATGAGCTGCTTGGGATGTTTGATAAGCCCGTGCTTGCAATCCCCGGGAACTGCGACCACAGGAGCATCCTGAAAGCCCTTGACAGTTCAAAAGCCGTAAACCTTCACGGAAAAGCCGAACAGGTTGGAAAAATCAGGTTCATAGGGCTTGGAGGCTCAAACCCTACCCCTTTTAACACCCCTTTTGAGCTTTCCGAAGAAGAAATAGAAAACGCCCTTGAAGGAATGGTCTGCTCAGCCGAAAACTCAGGGGAATGCGGGAAAATAGTGCTCCTTACACACGCTCCTCCGCATGGAGCCAGAGACGAACTCCCATTCGGGCATGTGGGAAGCAAAGCGATCCAGAAGTTTATTGACAGGGTAGACCTTATCGTCTGCGGGCACATCCACGAAGCAAAAGGCATGGAAAAAGCCGGGAAAACACTTGTGGTAAATCCCGGAGAAGCCTGCAAGGGTTCCTGTGCTCTTATAACCATTGAAGAGACCGAAAACAAACCCATCGAGGTTGAGTTCGTGGAAGTATAAATAAGATCCAAATGGCTTAATAAGATATAAACGGTTTAATAAGATTCAAATGGCTTAGTAAGATTCAAATGGCTTAGTAAGATTTAAACGGCTTAAACGAGTCAAATGACTTAACTAGATTCAAATGGTTTAATGAGATTTACTTGCTTTAGCAAAAATCATTTAGCCTCATTTGAGAAAATTCGGTGTTATTACAGGAATTTTAGAGATTCCAATAACTCCGAACCTTTTTCTAATCAGGAATATTTTCTAATCAGGAGTATATTCATTAGTAAGAACATCCTTACTATAGAATTATATTTTTGTTTTAAGCTTTCATATTAGCTTTAAACGTATCGTAAAATCCATTACAGAATCCAGTTAAATATGCTATTTTGCCGGCGTGCAGAATTATATAGAAAAAGCTGAGGGGTTGAACTACGGACGTAATCAAAGATTTCGGTTTCGATCCAGTCTTTGTGGATTTCCTGACAAAACTTGCCATTGCATTTTTAATAGGGATAATGGTAGGTGTGGAAAGGGAACACAGAGGGCTTGAGCACGAGATTTTTGCAGGAGTCAGGAGTTACAGTATAACCTGCATAACGGGTATGCTCGTAGCTCTGGCAAGCGAATCCATAGGAACAGGCTTTGTTTACGTATCCACGCTTTTCTTTGCGGCTATGTGTTCCATAATCACCTATTCCAAAATATTCCTTTTCAAGAGGATAGGGGTTACAAGCCCCATTACTTTATTTTTTATTTTCGTGATGGGAGTCCTTGTAGGCTATGACTACGGCCTCTTTGCCATTGTTTCTTCAATAGTCGTAGCTTTCCTGCTTATCCAGAAACAGCCCCTCCACCAGTTTGCAGGAAACCTTACAAAAGAAGAGCTTTACAATGCCATACAGTTTCTGGCTGTCGCTTTCATACTTTATCCGGTTATGCCGGAAAAACAGTTCTTCGGGCTTCTAAACCTCAGATACGCGATCCTTATTGTAATTCTTGTTTCCCTTATCAGCTTTTCAAGTTATGTTCTTTTGAGAAAATTCGGGACAAAGCGTGGCCTTTATTATTCGGGCTTTCTCGGGGGCTTTATTAACAGTGAAGCCACCACAGGAGCGCTGGCGGGACTTTCAAAGAAGGCAGAGGAAATGGCTGCCCCGGTTATTACAGGGATCCTGCTCTGCAATATTTCCATGCTCATTCGGAACCTTGTTCTGGCGTTTATAGTTGACCCGACTGGCAGGACAACCATGCTTATGCTCCTTCCCCAGCTTGTACTTATTATAGTTTCAATTGGAATGGCTTACAGGCACAGCAAGAAGGTCTGCCCGATAGGCGGGGGAGAACTCAAGATCCAGTCTCCTTTCTCACTGGGCCAGGCATTTAAGTTTGGCATTGCTTTTACTCTGATCCTCGTTATAGGGAACTTTGCCTATAATGCTGCAGGGACTACAGGAATATACCTGACTGCCCTTGGTGCTCTTGTAAGCAGTTCAGGAGTGATAGTCTCCGTAACTCTTCTTGCCGTAAGTGGGAATATTTCTTACGAAGTCGCAGCAAATACAGCAGTAATTGCAAGCCTTGTAAGTACTGTAAATAAAATTCTGCTTTCGAAGATTTCAGGCTCTTCAAGTCTCTTTTCTCTTGCCATAAAGGATTTTGGGATCATTGCAGCCACAGGAACTCTGGCTTTAGTTATATTGAATTTTCTGTGAGATCGAATTCTGTAAGTCGAATTTCTATGAAATCGAATTCAGTAAGGCCGAATATTCTATAAAATCGAATTCAGTAAGGTCGAATATTCTGTAAGATCGAGTATTTTGTAAGAAAAGCGGCAGAAAAAATGGTTTGTCGGGCACATTCATATCAGTACAGGCACACTCATCACACTCATATCAGTATAAATCAGCTTTAAGGACCTGATGCAGATAAGTAAAAAAATTAAGTGAAAAAATAACTGGAAGAAAGCAGTCGATCCTGTACTATGTTTATACTTCAGGATAATTGCCACAGGCAAAATCTGTTTTGTCACCTGTTTTATCTGTTTTGTCACCTGTTATAATTCTACAAAATTCTAACTGCTCTTGAATTCAAAACAATGAACTAAAATTCAATGGGAGCCCTGCTAAGGATAATATCGAATATAAATGGAATTTACGAAAATATATTAATATGTAATAAACATATAAGGAAAGCTAACAGCTTAAAAAAGAAAAAAGTCCATTAAAACAAGAACTTAGAGTTAAATAACATTGGCTGTTAAATAAATAAGAGTAATCAATCAATGCTTGAAAAAAATTCAGATTAATATATCAAAATATCAAAATAAACCTGTTGAAACTGGGATATTGAAACCCGGAATTATTTGTGAAAATTTCTTAATTCCATAAACAAAAAAATTGTGGGGAATAAAATGAAAACAAAGCTCATGGTTCTGCTTCTGGTATTAAGCGTTGTTTTACTCTCCGGATGCACTGGAGACGAACAGCCCGCCCCGGAAGAAAACGTGACACCTGAAGAAACAGTAACCCCGGAAGAAGTAACTACTCCGGAAGAAACGGAAACACCGGTAGAGACTGAAACTTCGGAGGAAGTTGAGACCCCGGCAGTAACTGAGACGGAAGAAGAAAATGTAACTGCGGAAGTAAATGAAACAGAGGAAAGACCTGCAGGCAATGCTTCCATAAGGACAGCTCCCTATACCATAAGGCTGGATAACTACATGGCATCAGCCTCGAGTCTTAATATCAAGGAAGGAGAAACGGTTGCCTGGCTGAACTTTCAGGACAGCCCCAAGAGAGTTTTTACCCTTGTAAGTGAACAGGAACTTTTTGACAACCAGAGTCTTTCTTACAGGCGTTCATTTGCATATACTTTCAATGAGACCGGAACATACAACTTTACAGTTGTCGGGCAGCCCAGAATGAACGTAACTGTAGCTGTAACTGAGCCTTAATGAATTTCTCAGAAATTCTGAGCCGTTCCTGAGAATACAGGAAACTCTTTAAAAAACTAATCTTAAACTGGAAAGTCAGCAAACTTTCCAGCAAATTTACTTATTATTCTTCTTTTTATTCTAATTTTATTCTTCTGACTCAGTTCCAAAATCTAGTGTCGCGTCAATCCTCAATAGTCGGATAAAGACGTGACAATTTTATCCTTGCATCATCTGTTGTAAATTGCCATTTAACCTTTGAATTTTTGTTGTTTCTGTAATTTTGCCATGCCAAAACTTCTTTTCTGACAAACTCGATGTTATCCATTCTCCTTTTTAAACATTGACCTGTAAGTACATTCAGTTCAATCTCTGCCATGTTCAACCAGCTTCCATGTTTTGGCGTGTAGACGAACTCAAATCTGTCCCATAGCGCCTTTGCTTTTGGTGGTGGAAATGTTTCGTAGAGAGATCCAGGTATGTGCGTGTTTAGATTGTCCATTACTAACGTAATTTTATCTGCATTTTCATGTTGAACTTCTATTTCTTCGAGAAAATAAGCCCAATCTCTCTTTGTTTTTCTTTCAGTGATCTTTACCATTCTTTTCCCTGTCAACGGTTCACAGGCAAGGAATATATTGCACATTCCATTTCGCTTGTATTCATAATCGTACTTTTCTGGCTTCCCTGTTGAGCAGGGGATAGGGATCCGGGTTTCTGCAATCAATTGTTTTGGGGATTCGTCCATACACACAACAGGATTTCGTGGATCAAACGGACGTTTATAAACGTCCAGAACCATTTCCATATTCGCAACAAAGCTACTGTTTTGTTCTGGAGGAATTACCCATTGTTTCCTTTGCCAGGGTTTGATTTCGTTTTTTTAAAGTACGGCGTACTGTTTCGTGAGAAATTTCCTCGAAATAACCAAGTTCTACAGCCTTATCGGCTAATAATCTTAACGACCATCTTGCAAAACCTTCAGGGGGTTGACTGCAACTAAGGGCGACTAAATGGGCTTCAAGATCACCATCAACTTTTTTATTATAAATGCGCTCGCTTTCTTTCCCGTTAAGGGCAACTTCAAGACCTTCTTCAACAAATCTCTTCTTAACACGGTCAATTTTTTTCATACTAATATTCAGGACACGTGAGATTTCTTCATTGGTTGAATGGCTAACATTCAATTCACTTTTATCGCAATTAAGCAAAATCAGAGCATTGAGAATTTGTTGAGAGTTATGTTTTCCCTTTGAAGCAAGTTCACAAAGAGATCTACGTTCATCTCCGGTAAGTGTCACAGTATATTTAATCATGAATGATACTTATGAAGATCATCCAATATAACGCTTAAGACTTCCCATCGGTGACACGATACTAGGATGTGTTTACACTTTCCTCCGCGATTGAGGAAATCGGGGCATGTGCATGTCATACCATTAGTTGTTTCTTTTACATCATAGTAACCGCTACCTGATTGAGATTTGACTTTGTAAGTTAGATCATTAACCTTTTTTATTTGATTGGATTGAGCAACTATTGCTTTTCCTCTTTCCTCTCTCGAAGATTATGAATGAGATCTAACATCCCTCCTTTTTA